>X3_Alpine_Chamois__coassemble_10_pt1 | contig 20424 bp, 13 predicted proteins | sample X3_Alpine_Chamois__metabat2_high_PE_002 | metagenome-assembled genome bin X3_Alpine_Chamois | reverse complement strand
CAATAGCTTATAGCGAGTCGCGATTTATCGAGAACCTCAAATCGAGTCAGGGTGCCAAGGGCATTATGCAGATTCGACCTGTTGTTGCTCGACATTTTAATATTCCTGTCGAGAAGATTGATGATACGGAGACTAATATCCGTCTTGCGGGTATGTTGCTCACGGAGTTGGAGTCGATGTTGCGTATGCCGTCGTCAACGCCTACCGAAGATCGTCTTAGTATCATTCTCGCAAGTTATAATGCCGGAATAGGTCATGTTTTGGATGCACGCCGTTTGGCACGTGCCGAGGGTGCAAATCCAAACTCGTGGGAGGTGGTGAGCCACTATCTCCAAATGAAGGCAATACCAGCTTACTATGAGCACGAAGTGGTGCAGAATGGTAGGTTTTCTGGTAGTGGTCAGACACTTTCGTATGTTAAGCAGGTTATGAGCAAGTATAACCAATACTGCTCGCTTGCGTCGTTGTCGTAGTTGCAACGCTGCCACAATAACAGATGTGCCATCAAAGCTGACAAATCAGTCTTGATGGCACATCTGTTTTGCAATAGGCCCTGCTTAACCAGCGTTTCGTGGTTGCAGTGATACTATTTTATTATAATACTCCGTCGTTTTCGAGTATCGTACGAACTTTTGCCCAGTTTACCGCAGGGCGTGGTGCGCCATCGATAAACATTATTGGACAGCCCAATGCCGAATCGTCGATATAGTAGTGGGCATATACCTTTACCGAATCGGTCCACTCTTTTTGCTCGGGGTTGTTATTCACGCTCCAAAGCCCTATTTTGCGCTGTTTGAACCACTTAATAGCTGCTTCAAGCTTTGCCCCCGAACGCATAGTGTAGAGGATTATGCGGTGTCCTTTGTCGTTTAATGCACGTAGGACCTCTACTGCGCCCTCTACGTCCATACCTACCTCAGGATAGTCGTGCTCGACACAAGTGCCGTCGAAATCTACGGCAATGATATATGAGTTGCCACGCGCCATTACTTTCTCTTCTTAAATAGTTTCTTGACCTTGTTCCAACGCTTCTTCCACGCCGACTGATTCTCGCTGTCGCAGTAGCTGTAACCATAACCATAGCCGTAACCATAGCCATAGGTGCTCTTGTGCGATGTTACACCATTGAGAATTACACTCATATTGTGGAACTTCTTCTCGCGGTATAGCTGCTCGATATCAGGTAGCTGACGATAGTCGAGGTAACCATGACGTATGACATAGATGGTCAGGTCAACAAGTCGATCGACGATCATTGCATCGGCAACCGCCATTGCTGGTACGCTATCGATGATTATGTAGTCGTACATTGAGCGTAACGTCTCCATAAGTTGATCTACACGCTTCGACATAAGCAACTCAGCGGGGTTTGGTGGCTGAGGACCAGAGAATATCATATCGAGGTTAGGGTGCATAAACTCGTGTGAGATAATCTCGTCGAGAGAGCCGATCTTGTCCGTCAGGTACGATGTGAGACCACGTCTATCGTTGCGGTGTCCCATCTGCTTTGATAGGGTACGACGACGAAGGTCGAGGTCCATCAGCAGCACACGCTTGCCCGATATGGCAAGTGTCATAGCAAGGTTTGTCGATACGAATGTCTTACCACTATGAGGTATAGACGAGGTGAGCATAATGACCTTCATCGGTGTGTCCACCGACATAAAACTCATATTCGTACGCAAAATTCGGAACGATTCCGAGATGACATCTCGACCATCCTCCTTTACTGCAATACCATTCTCGCTCTTACCCTCGAAACGTGGAATATCACCGAGGAATGGAATGCTCAGTGCCTCCTCAATCTCGCGACGTGAGCGAACCATAGTGTTGAATAGCTCACCCATATATAGAACGCCAAATGGTATCAACGCACCGATTACCAACGCCAATAGGTATATGATGTTTGTGCGAGGGCTGATAGGCTTGTTACTACCATATGCAAGGTCGATAACACGAGCATTACTCTCGGCAGTAGCACCAGTTAGTGCATTCTCTTCCAGCTTGGTAAGCAGATAGATATATAGCTCCTCCTTAACCTTCTGCTGGCGGGCAATCGAGAGCAACTCCTTCTCCTTCTTAGGTGAACTCTCCATACGTGTATCGGCTATACGCTGCTCACGATTGAGCTGTGCTACGTGGAGTTTGAGACCCTCGATATGCGACTCCAACGATGCGATAATAGAGCTGCGGATGCTTGATATGTTGATGCCGAGGTCTATAATCATAGGGTTGCTATCCGACGATTCACGTCTGAGACGCTGATACTCCAAAAGCGATGTGTTGTACTCCTCGATTTGTGATGCGAGGGCTGCCGATATTCCGCTCATCGTTACGGTAGATGCAGGGATGAGCGCATCGTTCGACGAATCGCTACGCACATAGTCGAGTATGTATTGCGCCATTTCTAAGTTTGCCTCTAACGATAGCTCCTCGTGCTTCAAACGCTTAATCTCCTCGGCACTCAGCGTAGCCTCATCCTCAGGGCTGTATAGGCGGTGTTCCTGCTTGTAGTTGGCAATCTGGTCGTCGGCAATGTTAAGTTCGTCGCTAAGTGTCGATAGACGCTCCTTGATAAACTTCTCGGTAAGGTTCGATATAGCACGTTTATCATCAATAGCGTCGATGTCATATGCTGCGATAATGCCGTTTATGACATCCTCGGCACGCTTAGGAACCTCGTCAACCATCATTAGAGCTATGACCGAAGCCTGCTTGTCTGTAATTTCACTCTTCAACTGACGACGATAATACTCTGTAACCTCGTTCAGTGGGAGTTTGCTTACGATTACCTCCAAGTCGTTATATCGCTCGAAGTATGGTGTCGATACCATCACGATGTTGCCAAGTGGAGTGGCTAGGGTGTCGCCAGGGGTGATTGTTTCCTGGAAGTTTACCTCAAACCTCTCCTTACCGCGTTGCACTATGAAGTCGTGGATGTTAACCTTGCCATCCTTTGTCATCGTATATTTGAACCAACCAGCCTGAGACTCAGGAGCTGTGGTAAACTTCACGAGCATTGGTGCACGACCATAGAGATCGCTGGTGCGTATATGTCCCTTGGTGGTGTACTGTGTAGTAAGGTCATATTTTTTCACAACCTGCTCCATCAAGCGGCGTGATTGGAATATATAGACCTCGTTATCTACCGAGCGGCGACCAATACCGCCTACGATATCGTTAAATGCTGTGAGCTCAGCTGCCGAACCCTTTCGAGAGTCCTTCACCAGAACGGTTGCAGAACGTTTGTAAAGGGGTGCTGTGCGGTGAATATAGAATGCTGCACACAAATAGCAGATGATAATCGACAGTGCAAACCAATACCAATTAGAGAGTATGAGGTGTACAAAATCGTAGAGCGTGAATTTGCGCGTTCGCACAACTTTCTCCTGCGTATCCTTTATCTCAGTGTTTTCAATCATAGCTTCAATCGTGGTTTATTCTCTTACCTAAGAATCGTTAGCAATAGGGTTGCGAGTGATATGGCGGTGCTGGCAAGTGAAATCCAAAACGAACGGTTCTGGTTAATCTCAGCCGTTGCTGCCTTATATTTATTTGGACTCACAATGATTATGTCGTTCTGCTCCAAGTAGTAGCAAGGCGAGTGGAATACCTCGTCGGAACGAAGGTCGAGTTTTGTAACGTAACGTTTGCCATCCTTTTCGCGTATTACTGCCACATCCTCACGACTACCATAGATTGTCATATCCTTTGCCAGAGCCAGGGCATCGAAGATGGTAATCATATCCCTATCTATATCGTAGCGACCTGGGGCGTTGACCTCTCCGATAATCGAAATGGTGAAGTCAACGAGGCGCACGTTGACCTTAGCATCGGAAATATAACCCCTGTCGATAAGCTCTTTCTCAATCATTGTCTCCAACTCATCGCGTGTTAATCCTGCTGCCTTTATCTTGCCCAATACAGGGAGACTGATGTATCCATCCTCGTCAACAGCCGTTATCTGCAAACTATTCTCGGTGTTGACACCCGTGCTGATGTTGCCCGACAGAGCATTGTAGCTCGAAGCCGAGTTAAAAGGCTTAGCCAACTCAGGGTTCTTACTATTAACAACTATCGTTAGTTTGTCGTATGGACGCAGATGTATTAAGTAGTCCTCAGGCAGGTCAACCACCGAGCCACTCTCTAAACCTTGAAGGTATAGTACTCGTTGTTGTGCATCGCAGCCTGCAAAGAGGATTGCCGTAGCAAATAATAACAGTTTGAATAGTTTCATCGTATAGTTTTATTTAGTTATTCGTTTATAGTCTATTCTGTTTCACGTACTTCACAACATCAGCTCCACACCTCGATACGTTAATTTAGAACATAATGCGTGCAAAGATACAAAAATTATGCGAAATGTATCCTGCTTTTATAACTTTGTATAAAAAATATCCGATATGGCTTGTGTGCGATATCGGATATTTCAAAATTTATACTCTAAGCTCTGCTTAGTTGTTGTCTAACCACTCTAAAAAATCGGGTGTGCGGCTGCGGCTAACCACAACCTCATCATCGGTCTTTGGATTGAGTTGCAGTTTGAGTCGTGTGCCGAGGTGTTTCGATATATTCTCAATCGAGTTGATTGATACAATATAGCTTCTCGAAATGCGGAAGAAGAGCTTTGGGTCGAGCATCTCCTGTACGGTGTCGAGCGAGTAGTCAAGCAATCGACGCCCACCCATACGACTTACGGCATAGGTACTCTTATCCTCTGAGTAACAATATGCTATGTCGTCAACAGGAATAATCGAAATCTTGTCGCCCATCTTCACAATGAAACGTTTCTTGTACTCCTTATCACTCTGTGCACTGGCACGTGATACGATGTCGAGCAGGGCCTCGATGTTTGGTGAATTTTTAGTTTCTATGCGCTCCACGCATCGTTCCCACGCACGACTTAGGTCGTCCTCAATGATTGGTTTGAGCAGATAATCGACGCTATTGATTTTGAAGGCGTTTATGGCATAGTTGTCGTATGCGGTAGTTATGATGACGTGCGACTGGATGTTTATTCGCTCGAATATCTCGAAACAGATGCCATCAGAAAGTTCTACATCCATAAAAATTACATCGGCCTCGTCGGGGTTCTCTTCGAGCCACTTTATTGTCGAGCGAACCGATGTCAAGGTCATTATAATTCGGCTGTTCGGACAGCACTTGTCTATGAGCTTTTTGAGGTTTATCTGCGCGGGGATTTCATCCTCTACGATAAGTACCTTTATCATACTATTGGAAGTTTTACAATAAATTCATTTTCAGTCTTTTGTATTATAATATCTCGACGTGTGATGTCGATATATTGCTGCTGAATATTGGATAGCCCAAGGCGAGTTGTGGGTTGTCCGTGGGTGCGCGGTTGGAGGTTGTTTCTTACCACCAACATATTGCTCTCGGTTGAAATAGATATACGTAGTGGCATATCCTCTGCTACGATGTTATGCTTAGTGGCATTTTCGACCAATAGTTGTAACGCACAGGGAACAACCATTCTCTCCATTTTTTCACTCTCAATGTCAATATCAACAACCATTCCTGCGGTGAATCTCTCTTTGAGTAGGTCGATGTATTGCTCCGTAAAATCGAGTTCGTCGGAGAGTTTTACAAGAGGTTTTGTGTCATTGTTTAGCATATAGCGGTAGATGCCTGCGAGTTTGCGTATAAAGGCACTTGCACGCTCTGTCTCGTGCTCTTGCACCAGGTAGTCGAGGATGCCGAGTGAGTTGAACAAGAAGTGGGGGTTAATCTGTTGTTTGAGTCTCTCGTATTGATACTCGGTTCTATGTTTTAGTTCGCGTTCCTGCTTCAAACTGCGATTCGATGTAGTCGATAGCTGTACGAGAAAGAGGATGGTGGCAATGAGAATATCGACAATCGTGGATGCTGAAAAAATGAGGGCAAAATCGGCTGAACTTCTCGCTGGATTATCAAGATGTGGAATGTCGTAATATATTATAGCCGAGGAACATATGATTATTAGAAGCGATATTATGCAGACTCTCCATATTGCCCTTCGTCCCTTCTTTGTGTGCGACTCACGGGGTAGTTGTAAGTTTATCGAGAGTACGATGTTGCTAACGATGAGTACCAGCAGTGCCCATGTGTTCTCCATTATGTCGATGATACTCTCCAAGAGTGAGCCCTCTGAGAATATCTCGGCACGAAACATCAGTGTGTAGGCTATTCGGAGGATTAGAATTGCCATTGCTGCCACCACAATTTTTCGTGCCGATGGACGCCACGATGGCTTGTCGTTTTTAAGACGCCTTGAACGCTCCGTAATGTAGTGTATGCTTATGCCTAATACGCTGGTAATAAGGAATGTGGATATTGCTGGCGCAATTATGTCGTTCTCTGCTATGGCGGCTATTGGCTCCCATAGCCACGAGCCTATGATAAAACCAAGTAGCGTGGCAATGAGTGTGAGTATAGCTATCACCTCCGTGCGGGTGTTGTTGCGTGCCGCCACCACGATAACCATCGCAATCGTAAGGATGGTCAGTGGGATATCGTCGTAGTAGTTTAGAAGTCGGCTTACGAGTGCTACGATGAAGTGTAGTACGGCAAATCCAACAACGATTGTTATGTTGCCAAATGTTTTGTTCATCACTTTTTCGAAAAATACTCAAATCGAGCAAATGTAGTGAAAAAAAAGCAATTGGCAAAATTAGTTGTAGCGGTAGGCTGGTTAGTATCGGAAATTTATTGGTCAATTGCGGGTGTAGATGTTAGTTGAACTGCCAATTTATAGCTATGCTATCCCATTTTCCTACTAACTCTTTTATTTGCTGTTTTTACCATTCGGTGTGAGAATTTAACAATTCGTCTAATTTTTACCCCAATTGGGTAGAAACAATTTGTTTGTTTCCATTTTTTTTGTAAAATTTGTAGTGTTATAGATGTATATTTATTAAAAATTTTTAACAACTCAACACGATTAATTATTAAAATTATTAAATAATATGCAAAAACCAAATCTCTCATTCTGGCAGATGTGGAATCTAAGTTTTGGATTCTTTGGCGTGCAAATCGCATATGCTTTGCAGAGTGCTAACATCAGCCGTATTTTTGCAACACTTGGTGCCGACCCACACACATTGAGTTTCTTCTGGGTGTTGCCTCCGTTGATGGGTATGATTGTGCAGCCTATCGTCGGTGCTATGAGCGACAAGACGTGGTGCCGCTGGGGTCGTCGTAAGCCATACCTCTATGTGGGTGCTATCGTGGCAATCATCGTAATGGCGTTGTTGCCTAACGCGGGTAGCCTCAATCTCACGGTTAAGGCGGCGTTGGCATTCGGTGCGTTGATGCTTATGTTGCTCGACACCTCAATCAATATGGCAATGCAGCCATTCAAGATGATGGTGGGTGATATGGTTAACGAGGAGCAGAAGACCAAAGCTTACTCTATCCAGAGTCTTTTGTGTAATGCGGGTTCGCTCGTCGGTTACCTCTTCCCATATATCTTCACTTGGATTGGTATCAGCAATGTCGCTCCTGAGGGTGTAGTACCTCCATCGGTAACTTGGTCGTTCTATATTGGTGCCTTAATTCTTATTATATGCGTGCTCTATACGGGTGCTAAGGTTAAGGAGATGAATCCTGAGGAGTATGCTGCATTCCACGGCATCAAGGAGGATGACAAGAAGGAGAGTACGAATCTTATCCATCTTCTTTTGCACGCTCCAAAGGCCTTCTGGCAGATTGGTCTTGTGCAGTTCTTCTGCTGGTTTGCCTTCCTCTATATGTGGACCTATACTACGGGAGGTATCGCCGAGAACGTATGGGGTACGATTGATGTAACATCTGCAGCCTACCAGGCAGCCGGCGACTGGACAGGCGTGCTATTCGCAGTGCAGGCTATTGGCTCAATCCTCTGGGCTATGGTTATTCCTATGTTCCGTAGTGCAAAGATGGCTTACTCAACAAGCTTGGTGCTTGGTGCGTTGGGTTTCATCTCTGTATATTTCATCCACGATCAGTATCTACTTTTCGTCTCGTTCCTTCTTATCGGTTGTGCGTGGGCAGCAATGTTGGCTCTCCCATTTGCAATGCTTACAAACTCGCTTTCTGGTAAGTCGCTCGGCTCGTATATGGGTCTTTTCAATTGTACGATTTGCCTCCCACAGATTGTAGCATCGTTGGTCGGTGGTCTGCTTTTGGTAACGTTCGGTGGCGAGAAAATCAATGGTGTGCAGAGTGGCCAGATTGTGATGTTCGTCATCGCAGGTATAGCCCTTTTGTTGGCAGCTGTTGCGGTCTTTGGTATAAGCCAAAAGCGTAAGGCTGAGTAGTGAGCTTAAAAGAATCGAAACAAATCGATATACAAACAAATTCACTTAATTATTAACTAACACTAAAACACTATGAGAAAATTCTTAACTATGTGTTTGGGACTCGCACTTCTCGCGATTGCGATGCCCGCCCAAGTGTTTGCGCAGAGCAAATACGAGGTCAAAGGTGTGGTAGTTGATACTACCGGAACGCCGGTTATCGGAGCCTCTGTTGTCGAGCAGGGTACGACTAACGGTGTCACCACCGATGTTAACGGTCAGTATGTACTGAGTGTTAACAGTTCTGAGTCAATCGTTGTAATTAGCTACATCGGTTACAAGACTCAGTCGCTCGTTGCTTCATCGAGCCTTTTGCAGAATGTTGTCTTGGAGGAGGACTCTGAGATGATTGATGACGTTGTGGTCATCGGTTACGGTGTTGTAAAGAAGAACGACCTTACTGGTTCTATCTCAACCGTTAAGGCTGACCAGACCAACAAGGGTCTTGCAACATCACCTACCGATCTGCTCCGTGGTAAGTCAGCTGGTGTCGTTATCACCTCTGGTGATGGTGCTCCAGGTTCTGCTGCAACAGTTCGTATCCGTGGTGGTTCTTCACTCAACGCATCTAACGACCCATTGGTAGTTGTCGATGGTCTTCCTGTGTCGAACTCAGGTATCTCGGGTGTAGGTAATGCTTTGGCATCAATCAACCCAAGTGATATCGAGTCGTTCACCGTATTGAAGGATGCTTCGGCTACTGCTATCTACGGTTCACGTGCATCTAACGGTGTCATCATCATCACTACTAAGAAGGGTTCTAAGTACGATTCAAGTGTTCCACACGTCGCTGTTGACTTCACTGCATCGTTGAGCCAGAACGCTCGCTATGTTGACGTTATGACTGGTGATGAGATGCGTAGAACTTTGGAGTGGTACTATGGTACTCAGGATACTGATGCTTACCGCTCTGCTACTAAGTATAAGGATGCTAATGGCAACTATATCAACACCGATTGGCAGCGCGAGATTTATCAGCTTGCACAGTCTTATGAGGGTAACGTTTCGTTGACAGGTAATGTTAAGATGGGTGAGAAGAACACTCTTCCATACCGCGTCTCTTACGGTTACTTGAACCAGGATGGTACTTTGAAGACATCTAATATGTCTCGTCATACCCTCTCTGTAAACCTCAACCCAATCTTGTTGGACAACCACCTTACAATCAACCTCAATGGTAAGGGTATGATTATGGACTCACGCTTTGCTAACACAGGTGCTGTGTCGCAGGCTGTTCAGTTCGACCCAACTAAGCCAGTTTACCTCTCAGACGAGGAGGGTGGTATCAATGGCCGATACACTTGGCGTGCTGTCGATGGTACACACAACACAACGGCTAACCAGAACCCAGTTGCACTTTTGGAGGATAAGTACGACGTATCGAACGCTAAGCGTTTCGTAGGTAATGCTCAGATCGACTATAAGATTCACGGTTTGGAGGATCTTCGTCTTAACCTTAACCTTGGTGTTGACGTATCTAAGTCAAATGGTACTGTTGACGTAGCTCCTGGCGCAGAGCAGTCTCGCCACTCTACTGCTGAGGCTGGTTCAGGTTACCACACTAACTACTCACAGCTCAAGCGCGACCAGACTTTGGAGTTCTACGCAGCTTATGCTAAGACTTTGGGCGACCACTCATTCGACATTATGGCTGGTTACTCTTGGCAGCACTACTACACTCAGTCTTTCAACGAGACTATGCGTGTAGCTGACGTATCGAAGTGGAATGTTGATTCAAAGGAGCCTTATGTTCCTATGGACCCATCAGCAGCTAACTACTACCTCTCAGAGCCTAAGACCTCTAAGTCGGAGTACTTCCTCGTATCGTTCTTCGGTCGTGCTAACTACTCTTACGCTAACCGCTACTCAATCACTGCTACGTTGCGTGCCGATGGTACATCACGCTTCGCTAACAACAAGTGGGGTATCTTCCCATCAGTAGCTTTGGCTTGGAATGCTAAGAATGAGTCATTCTTGGAGGATGTTGACGCTGTATCTGCATTGAAGGTTCGTTTGAGCTACGGTCAGACTGGTCAGCAGGATGTAGGTGGTCTCTACGACGCACTTCCTACCTATTATAATAATACGCTCGGTTCATACTACCCATTCGGTGGCTATGCTGAGGGTGCTGGTTTGATCTTCCCTATTAAGCCTGTTGGTTACAATGCTGACTTGAAGTGGGAGACAACTACTACTTACAACGCAGGTATCGACCTCGGTTTCCTTGATGGTCGCCTCACTGCAAGTGCTGACTTCTACTATCGTGAGACTAACGACTTGTTGAACTTTACTCCTGTTCCTGCGGGTGCTAACCTTACTAACTACCTCAATGCAAACATCGGTGATTTGAAGAATATCGGTGTTGAGGTTGAGTTGAACGCTATCGCTATCCAGACTAAGGATTGGTACTGGAACATCGGTGCTAACGTTGCTTGGAACAAGAACGAGATTACTCGTTTGACCAACGACGATGAGGCTGAGGGTTACTACGGTGTTGACACTGGTGGTTACTCAGGTGGTGTAGGTGGTACTTGCCAGGTTCACCAGACAGGTCAGCCAACTAACTCATTCTACGTATATCAGCAGATTTACGACCAGAATGGCAACCCAATCGAGGGCTTGTATGTTGACCGCAACAACGACGGTGTTGTTAACGAGAAGGATAAGTATGTTTACAAGAAGGCTGCTCCTGATGTAACCGTAGGTTTCAACACTCAGCTCTCTTGGAAGGCTCTTACACTTGCTATCTCGGCTCACGCTAACATTGGTAACTATGTTTACGACAACATTTCATCAAATGGTGAGCTCTTGACAGACCTTTGGACTAACAACTTCACAAACAACCGAGTTGTTACTGCTCCTACTACAAACTTCCGTTCGTCGGGTCAGTATCTCTCTGATTACTACGTACGCAATGCTTCGTTCTTGAAGCTCGATAACATCACTTTGAGCTATCGCTTCAACCTTGGCAACGCTTGCGATCGTGATCTTACTCTTGATGTATTCGGTACTGTATCGAACGTAGCTACGCTCACTGGTTACAAGGGTATCGATCCTGAGATTTACTCTGGTATCGACAACAATATGTACCCACGTCCACGTACCTACATTCTCGGTGTGAAGTTCAATTTCTAATCGTCTAAAATCGAATAAGTATTATGAAAAATATTAAAGTTTTAATGTTGGCTGTTGCCGGAGTGTTTGCTCTTGGCTTTAGCTCGTGCGTTAACGATTTGGACGTAACTCCTATCGATCCTAACGTACAGCTCCCACAGGATGTGTTGAAGGATGAGGCAGCTTTCGAGGCTTTGCTTGCAAAGTGCTACCAGGGTCTTGCTTGCTCTTCATCTGATGGTGCTAACGGTGGTCCAGATATCAATGGTGTTGACGGTGGTTTCGGTCAGTATCTCCGTGCTTACTTTAACTTGCAGTGCTTGACTACTGATGAGGCTACTTGCTGCTGGAACGATACAGGTTTGCCAGATATGCACAATATGAATTGGCAGGCTTCAAACCAGTTTATCGTAGCTATGTACTATCGTATTTTCTATCAGGTAAGCCTTTGCAATGAGCTTATCCGTCAGGTAGAGGCTAACCCAGCAGGCGTAAAGTTCCAGAATAAGGGTGCATTGGTTGCTGAGGCTCGTGCTTTGCGTGCTCTCTCATACTACCACGCTATCGATTTGTTCGGTAATGTACCTTTCGCTACTGAGAACGATGCAGTAGGTGCCGAGGGTCCTCGCCAGATCAACCGTGCTGATCTCTTTGCTTGGGTTGAGAAGGAGTGTAAGGAGCTTCTCGAGGGTAACGACCTTGCAGCTGAGGGTACTAACGTTTATGGCCGTTGCGATAAGGGCTTCGTTAAGATGATTCTTGCTAAGATGTACCTCAATGCTGAGGTTTGGATTGGTGAGGATCGTTACGCTGAGTGCGCAGCTTTGGCTAAGGAGCTTGTAGTAGCTTACAACTTGCACGATAACTTCGCTGACTTGTTCGCTGCCGACAACCACCTCTTCACAGCTAACGCTACCTTCGGTGCTAAGAACGAGATTATCTTCGCTGTTCCACACGATGGTATCAACACTACATCTTATGGTGGTACAAACTTCCTTATCTTCGCTGGTACAGGTGGTGATATGAACGCTGCTGAGGCTGGTATCTCTTCTGGTTGGGGTGGTTTGTCAGTAACTAAGCAGGTATCTGAGCGTTATGCTGAGGGTGATGCTCGTGCTATGTTCTTCACAGCTTATGGTACTGAGATTTCTGATATCTTCAACTTCACATCTGGTGGTTACAAGTCTGTTAAGTTCCGTAACGTTAACCACGACGGTTCTGCAGCTCAGACAACTGGTTTCGTTGATACCGACTTCCCATTGTTCCGTGTAGCTGATGCTCACCTTATGTTGGCAGAGTGTGCTGCTCGTGGTAAGGCTGATAAGGCTGATGGTCTTGCATCGTTGAACGCTGTTCGTAAGCGTGCAGGTATTGCTGAGGTTACCTCTTTCACTGCTCAGGATGTTCTCGACGAGCGTTCACGTGAGCTCATGTGGGAGGGTTGCCGTCGTCAGGACTTGATCCGCTTCGGTCAGTTCACTACTGCTGATTATGTATGGGAGTATAAGGGTTCTGTAAAGGAGGGTGCTGCTGTTGCTGAGCACCGCAACCTATTCCCATTGCCACCAGCTGATGTTAATGCTAATGGCAACCTTAAGCAGAATGCTGGTTACTAATAGTTAGTCCCGTAAAACGATTAAAACTAACAGGAAATGAAAAAGTTATTATATAGCATTTTGGCTCTTGCCGGTGTGGCATTTACATCGTGTACGCAGGAGCATATCGACGTGCAGTATATCCCAGGCAATGTTGTTGCCCCAGTGTTGGGTAATATCGAGGGTTGCGAGCTTTCGGAAGATGGCGCGGATATTACTGTTGAGTTCACTAAGGCCGATTTTGGTGTAGCTACTTCAACTGCTCACAACCTCTACGTTGCTAAGAGCGAGGATATGGCCGATATGAAGAAGGCTAAGGCTACCTTCGGTGAGGGTGTTATCACAATGACTCAGGCCGACCTTAACGTTGTTGCTTTGGATTTCGGTGAGGCTGGTGCTGAGGTTACTCTCTACTTCGCTGTTGTTGCTAACCTCAACACCGACAAGGGTTCGGTTGTTGCTGGTAGCGAGTCTATGTCAAATGTTGTTGCTGCAACCTTCAAGTCGTTCGTAGCAGATGTATTGCCATCTGAGAAGTTCGATAAGGTTTGGGTTATCGGTAACTACTGCGGTTGGGCACACGATAAGACTCAGTTCCTCTACGACTACACTTCAAGTGGTTCAACTTACTCTGGCGTTATTGACTTTGCTGGTGCTGATGGCGTATCACTCGCTAACACTGGTTTCAAGCTCACAGGTATCGCTGGTTGGGATGACACTTGCAACTGGGGTGAGGAGACTAAGGCTACTGAGGCTGATGAGCCTGCATCTATCCAGCTTATCACCGGTGGTGGTTCACAGGATATTATGCGTTATGCTAAGCGTTTCTATGGCTTCGAGTTCGACAAGACTACTTTGGTATTGAAGAAGCAGTGGGGTGCTGATCAGATTGGTGTTATCGGTCTCAACGGCGACTGGGATAACGATATTGTTATGGAGTACAACCCTAAGTGGACTCGTTTCTATGTTGATATCGACGCTGCTGCTGCTACTGAGATGAAGTTCCGTGCCGATGCTGCATGGGATCTTAACTGGGGTGTTGACTGCGCACAGGGTGGCGGTAATATTCCTGTTGAGGCTGGTAAGTATCGTGTTTACTTCAACCCATCAACTGGCCTTATCGAGTTCAACGCTAAGGCTTATGGTACAGCCGAGGATACTGGTGCTACTGGTGGTGATGATCCAGTTGCTCCTGTTGAGAAGGTTTACGGCCTTGTAGGTACTCCTAACAACTGGGGTGAAAGCGCAGATACTACTCTTGCTGACCACAATGGCGATTGGTTGGCTGCTAAGGGTTATGCTCTTACTGCTGCTGATATGTTCAAGGTTCGTGTTAACAGCGATTGGACTGAGAACTTCGGTGCTGCTGGTGATGTTGAGCCATTCGTAGTGAATAATGGTGAGAAGTACACTCTGGTAGCAGGTGGTAAGAATATTTCTGTTGCAGCTGATGGCTCATACGACATCTACTTCAATAAGGCAAGTGCTGAGCTCTACGTTGCAGAGGCTGGTGCTGCTGACCCAACTCTTCCATCAGATGCTAAGGCTGTGAAGCTCTATGCTCATAAGGAGGGTAATGGTTGGGCTGAGATGGCTCTCTATGGCTGGGATGGTTACGACTTCGGTGGTTGGCCAGGCATCCTTCTTACCGAGAAGGAGACCATCGATGGCAAGGAGTTCTTCGTATTCGAGTTCCCTGCAACCGCTTATGGCATCACTACAAACATCATCTTCAACAATAATAACAATGGTGAGCAGACTCAGGATATCACTGGCGTAGTTCTCAACCGTGATTACTACTATATCATTCCAGCTGAGGCTGAGGGTGGTAAGTTTATGGCTTACGAGATGGGTACTGAGCCTGTTAAGCCTGCTGTTCCTGTATTGGGTGAGCACACTTGGGGTGTTATCGGCGACCACAATGGTTGGGGTGCTGACGACGCTATGACAGCCGAGGGCGACTGGGTAGTTGCTAAGGGTATTTCATTCACAGCAGGTCAGGGATTCAAGGTTCGTGCAGATGCTGGTTGGAACATCAACTATGGTAATGCCGAGTCAGGTCAGAACGCAGTTCTCGACACAGAGTTCGAGGTGTTTGCAGGTGGCCAGAATGTTATGATTGAGAAGGATGGTACTTATGACATCTACTTCACTATTGCTGGCGATGTAGCCAAGATGAAGGTTGTTGCTCAGTAATAATTAGATGCTTTGACACATTACACTTTGTTGTATAGTGTCGGAGTGAATTTGGTCGGCGGGCTTTGATCGGCCCGCCGACTCCTAATAGGGATGTAAATCCCGACTACTGCATAAATATTAGGTATATGACGCGTATATTTTGGGTAATAGTGCCAGCACTGCTTATGTTGGTGGCTTGTGGCGATAAGGAGTCGTTAGTGCTACCTACGCACCCATCCGACCCCGATACCGAGGAACCAACGCCAACACCTACCCCCATTATTGATAAATTCTATAAGGGAACGACAATGTCGTTTGCCAACTATCTCATCGACTTTGGCTTGGTGTATCGTGAGGGCGGCGAGGTTGCGAATCCTTACAGTTCGGTTAAGGCACACGGTGCAAATATTGTGCGCTTACAGCTCGACCGTCAGGCGTTTAGCGAGATAAATGGTGTAAATATAGATTGGCAACAGTGGGAGCGTGTTGTAGAGGATGCTCGCTGTGCCGATGCTGAGGGCTTGGATATTATGCTCACGCTCAAACCCGACTACGACAAGTATAGTACAACTACGGCGTCGCATAACCATATCCCCTATGATTGGAAGTCGCTCGATGAGACGGCACTCGGCGAGGCTCTCTATACGTGGGTCTATGATACGCTTAAAGCTCTCCACGATGAGGGTATTAATCCAGCAATCGTAGCTGTTGGCAATGAGGTGAATATCGGATTTTTGCTCAATGGTAGCAATGATGCCTCACGTACGGGACGTCTGCTGAACTACGGACATAGTGCTGTACGCAAATATGCCAGCGATTTCTCGCAAGAGGTCATATCGGTTGTTCATATAGCTAACCCTTCAAAGGCGGTGGGCTACATAGATTCCTTCATGGCGGCGGGTGCTGTAAACTACGATGTAGTGGCACTATCGTGGTATCCTGGAACAAACATTGGGCACTCATTGGGTTCGTTCCGAGATTTCAAAACTATGGGCGAGCACTTCATAAAGAGCTATGGCAAGCCAATAATGATTTTAGAGACGGCATATTCGTTCACCACTGGTACGGTTGATGGCAAGTGGATGGGCGACTGGTGCGATAATTCGTATAACTATCCCGATTGGAACGAAGCTACGAATAGCCAGAACTATACCCCTGCAAAGCAGCGTGAGTGGCTTAGGGCATTAGCAGAAGATGTTAAAGCAGGTGGCGGTGTTGGTGTGATAACTTGGGGTACGGAGTCGTTACCCGACCTATTGGAGGGTAAGGCTCAGGGACACGGTTTGGGCATATATACCTACCCTGCGGCATGGGGTTATGGCTCGACGTGGGAGAATAATTCGTATTGGGACTTTACTAACGAGAATAACCTACACGAGGGTATCGACTGGATGAAGGATGTGCGATAGTAATAATAACTAAAATATAATATTATGAGAATTAAAACATTAATATTGACTCTACTTGTGGCATTTGCAGCTGCTTGTGCTACGGAACAGAGACCAGCAGAGTTACAACTTGGTAACACTGCTGCGGTTGTGCCTATGACGATTAATGTTGGCACAACATCACACTATCTTACCGACTACTATCCTCAGTGGGTTGGTGCTGATAAGCTCTCGACCGATGACGAGCGTTTGACGCTCACACCTACGGCTGACGATTGGGCGACCTTCGAGCTTACGACTGATGCTTCGACGTTGGTATCTACCATCGACGTATGGCATGGCGAGAGCAAGCTCTCGATTGTTGTTCTTGGTGGCAAACGCGATATCGAGGGTAGCTATATGTCAACTACGGGTGTTGAGGATGGTTACGTTGTTATCGAGGCGACACAGCCTATCGTCGAGGCTGTTGCTTTGTGGCAGAACGAGAAGTTCGATGGTATTGAGTTCGATGGTAGCACCATTAAAGTCGTTATCCCTGAGGTGGCTAAGGGCTATGAGCGTTCGGTTGTGAGAGTCTTTGCTGCATCTGCCGATGGTCGTTTCAACGATATCCTTCTTCCATTGGAGTATGGCGAAGTTGTAACTGATGCTCAGCGCATTACACGTAAGGACCACCAGTCGCAGATTCTCTATTCGTTGATGATTGACCGTTTCCACAATGGTAATAAGGCTAACGACTGGAAGATTAACTCACCAGAGGTTCTGGATAAGGTTGACTACCAGGGTGGCGATATCGCAGGTATAACCGCGAAGATTAATGATGGTTTCTTTACCGATTTGGGTATCACAACAATCTGGATTTCGCCAATCACACAGAATCCATACGATGCTTGGGGTCAGAATGTTAACCCTGATACTAAGTTCTCTGGCTACCACGGCTATTGGCCTATTTACAGCACCGTTGTAGATAAGCGTTTTGGTACAGATGAGGAGCTTCACACGATGCTGGCTACGGCACACAGTGAGGAGCTAAACGTGATACTTGACTATGTGGCTAACCACCTACATATCAACTCGCCAGTATTGCAGGAGCACCCTGATTGGACTACGGAACTCTATCTGCCTGACGGCCGTAAGAATATCGGTTTGTGGGATGGTGAGACTCGTCTTACAACTTGGTTCGATGAGCATATCCCAACTCTCGACACACGTCGTGAGGAGGTTTGCGACCCTATGACCGACTCAGCTTTGCATTGGGTACGTAATTTTGATTTCGATGGTTTCCGCCACGACGCTTGTAAGCATATCCCGTTGAACTATTGGCGTATGCTCACCCACAAGATGAAGTCGCAGATGCCAGAGCGTAACCTCTGCAGATTGGTGAGACGTATGGTGATGTCGAGCTTATCGGTTCTTATGTCAAGACAGGTATGATTGACTCGCAGTTCGACTTTAACCTCTACCATACATCACGCGACGTTATCGTAGATACTACCCGCTCTATGCTTGATATCGTAAATACGGTTAAGGAGTCGGAGGCAGCTTATGGCTCGCACCATACTATGGGTAATATCACGGGTAACCACGATAAACCTCGTTTCATCTCGTTGGCAGGTGGCGATATGTCGTTGTGGTGTCCTGATGATAAGGCCGAGGGCTGGCATCGTGAGGTTGGTGTAGGCGATATGGACAAGGGCCACGCGGGTCTGTTGCTGTTGAAGGCTATCATCACCACCGTTCCGGGTGTGCCTTGCATCTACCAGGGCGATGAGTATGGTGTGCCAGGTGCTAACGATCCTGACAACCGTGATATGATGAGCTTCGAGGGTTATGGCGATTATGAGATGAAGCAGTATGCTGCAACTCAGGCCCTATTGAAGGAGCGTCGTCAGTCGATGCCATTGATGTATGGCGATATCCGCACACTATATGCTGATGATAGCGTATGGGTATTTGCTCGTAACTATATGGGTGATTGGGCAGTTGTTGCCATCAATGTTCGTGGCGAGGCTCGCTTGGTTGAGGCTCAGTTGCCAGCGTTTATGGAGTGTGGTAGCTTCGATGTTGCTGTGGCTACCGAGGGTGCTGCGGCTAAGTGCTTGGGTGATGGTCGATTCGAGCTTAACATCCCTGCTTACGGATATGTTGTTGGAAACAAATAATTAATAAAAGTTAAATAGTATGAAGAAGTTCTTTTTGTTTGTCGCATCCATTGCGACGTTGATTGGTTGTTGCAACTGCGATAAGAAGGTTGCAGAGGCTCCCGAGTTCGATATGTATAATTCGGTGGTCTATGAGCTTAACATTCGTCAGGCAACCGAGGAGGGTACATTTGCTGCTGCTGAGGCATATCTCCCTGTTTTGAAGGATATGGGTGTAGATATCGTTTGGCTTATGCCTATCAGCCCTATTGGTGTTGATGGTCGTAAGGGTACACTCGGCTCATACTACTCAATTATTGACTATAAGGAGATTAACCCTGAGTTCGGTACAATGGACGACTTTAAGAAGTTCCTTAATACGGCTCACGACTTGGGTTTGAAGGTTATCATCGACTGGGTTGCTAACCACACTTCACGTGATGCCGATTGGTGGAACGAGGGCAAAAAGGATTGGTACGTAATGGACGAGGAGACAGGCCTTCCTATCGTTGAGTACGACTGGACAGATATCGCAAAGCTTAACTATGAGAATCAGGAGATGCGTGCTGCAATGCTTGACGCTCTATGCTTCTGGATTGAACTTGGTGTCGATGGCTACCGCTGCGATGTTGCTATGAACGTGCCAGGTGATTTCTGGAAGGATGCTTGGGCTAAGGTTAAGGCTATCAACCCTAACGTCTATCTCTTGGCCGAGGGTGAGGAGCAGTGGTTGCACGAGAGCGACTTTGCTGCAACCTACGCTTGGGAGCTTCACCACATTTTCAACGCTATGGCTAAGGGCGGCAGCGAGACTAAGAACGTTGCAGGTGATGGTACCATCAAGACCGAGGCTAAGAGTGTTGCCGACTTGAAGGATTATATCGCACGTGACGATGTTAAGTACCCAGCACCTGCTATGCGTTTGATGTTTACGTCTAATCACGATGAGAACTCTTGGGCTGGTACGGAGTTCGAGCGTATGGGCGATGCTCACAAGACCTTCGCAGCTCTTACATTCGTGTTGCCTAAGGGTCAGCCACTCATCTACACAGGTCAGGAGATTGGTCTTAACCGTCGTTTGCAGTTCTTCGAGAAGGACTCTGTCGTAGAGCTTGTTGATACGGAGTATGGCAAGGAGTATCGCGACTTCTACAAGATGTTGTGTTCGTTCCGCCACAATAACTCGGCTTTGGCTTGTGGCGAGGTTGTAGCTCCTATGAACTATATCGAGGGTGCACCTGAGAGCGTATTGGCATTTACTCGCGAGAACGAGGAGAACAAGGTTGTCTGCTTGTTCAACTTCTCTGCTGAGCCTCAGTCAGTAACCATCACTGATGCCGCTGCTGGCGACTATACTTGTGCTTGTGGCAAGGCTATCTCTTATGCTGCTGGCGAGGTTGTGGAGTTGGAGCCTTGGCAGTTTGTACTTTTGTCTAAGTAGCATCTATTAGTTCGAGCGTATCTAACAAGTTGCCGTCCGAAGATGTTTGTAGCTTGTTAGGTACGTTCTTTTTGAATAAAGCTTAGGTCTATGTATGTAAATCCTGAGTGGAGTTATTCGGCAGTCCTCTACGAGATGAATGTTAGGCAACTTACCAAGGAGGGAACGTTGCGTGCAGCCATCTCACGTCTTCCTTTTTTGCGCTCCATCGGTGTCGATGCAGTGTGGTTA
>X3_Alpine_Chamois__coassemble_9_pt1 | contig 22961 bp, 17 predicted proteins | sample X3_Alpine_Chamois__metabat2_high_PE_002 | metagenome-assembled genome bin X3_Alpine_Chamois | reverse complement strand
TACGAGTCTCGATAGTCTCAAGCTCGGTGTTCTCGTCGAGACCTACTGCCAAAGCTGCCATATCACGACCGTTCATACCACCGTATGTCAAGAAGCCCTCGAATGGGATACAGAAACGCTTAGCACCCTCGTACCAATCCTCGTGGCGTGTAGCGATGAAACCACCCATATTTACAAGACCGTCCTTCTTTGATGACATTGTCATACCGTCAGCATAAGAGAACATCTCCTTGCAAATCTCCTTGATTGTCTTATCAGCATAGCCCTCCTCACGGGTCTTGATGAAGTATGCGTTCTCAACGAGACGAGCTGAGTCGAATACAACACGCTTCTGATACTTGTCGGCGATAGCACGTACCTCACGAAGGTTCTTCATTGATACAGGCTGACCACCAGCTGTGTTGTTAGTAACGGTAACGATGATGAAAGGAATCTTCTCAGCGTTCTCAGCCAAAGCCTTCTCCAACTTAGCTGGATCTACCTCACCCTTGAAAGGAATCTCGAGCTGAGTATCCTTAGCAGCGTCGATTGTACAGTCCAAAGCGGTAGCCTTACGGAACTCGATATGACCCTTAGTTGTGTCGAAGTGTGAGTTACCAGGGATGATATCACCAGCCTTTACGAGGTGTGAGAACAACACGTTCTCAGCAGCACGACCCTGGTGTGTAGGGATAACATACTCGAAGCCTGTGATATTGAAGATGGTCTCTTTAAGCTGGAAGAATGACTTTGAACCAGCGTAAGCCTCGTCACCAGTCATCATAGCTGCCCACTGACGGTCGCTCATTGCGCCAGTACCTGAGTCAGTCAAACAGTCGATATAAACCTGCTCTGACTTCAAGCCGAAAAGGTTGTAGTGTGCCTCCTTGAGCCACTTCTCACGCTCCTCGCGTGTGCTCATACGCAAAGGCTCAACCATCTTAATACGATACGCTTCTGCAAATGGTAATTTCATAATTGTTTAGTTTTTAGGTTATCTTTTTATCTTAATAATATATTCTTTTTCTCTCTACACACGTCTGCTAAAATTGTTAAAATATAGTTATTTCAGCAGATACGCCGACAAAGGTAGGCAAAAATATGGTCAAATGCAAGCCGATGAGAAAACTTTTTTCCATTTTCCCATCGGCACCAATTTATGTTACATATAAGGTACTATTTGTTGCCCTCTACCAAAAGCTCCAAAATCTGGATGGCATTCAGGGCTGCACCCTTACGAATCTGGTCGGCTACACACCAGAAGGTTATGCCACGCTCGTTGCACAAATCCTTACGCACGCGGCCTACATAGACAGGGTCGCTACCCTGCACAAAGAGTGGCATAGGATAACTCTTCGATGCTGGCTCGTCGATAAGAACAATGCCCTTGGCTGCTGCGAACGCCTCGCGCACAGCCTCTACCGAGAGTACCTCCTCGGTCTCCACCCAAATAGCCTCAGAGTGAGCACGCATAACGGGTACTCGCACACAGGTCGCCGAGGTGCGGATATCGGAGTGCATAATCTTACGTGTCTCGTGGAACATCTTCATCTCCTCCTTGGTGTAGTCGTTATCCTGGAATACATCGATATGTGGTATAAGGTTGTAGGCGAGCTGGTATGCGAACTTCTCGACCTTAGGCTCACGACCCTCAACGATTGCACGGTGCTGCTCCTCGAACTCCTGCATAGCCGTAGCACCTGCACCACTTGCCGACTGGTAGGTGGCCACGTGTACGTGGGTGATATGCGACAGACGCTCGATAGCTCCGAGTGCCACGACCATCTGTATCGTTGTGCAGTTTGGATTTGCAATGATGCGGCGTGGAGCGTTGAAGGCATCTTCGCCATTTACCTCAGGCACGACCAGAGGGATATCGTCATCCATACGGAAGGCACTCGAATTATCAATCATAAACGCACCGTGTTTTGTGATTGTCTCGGCGAACTCCTTCGAGGTAGATGCACCAGCCGAAGTTAGCGCAACGTCGATATCCTTAAAGTCGTCGTTGTGTTGCAACTCGCGCACCACTATATCCTCGCCACGAAAGCGATATGTTTTACCAGCACTACGCTTCGAACCGAATAGTCGAAGTTCGTCAATATGCATTGGATGATTCTCCAAAATTGATAAAAACTCCTGACCCACTGCGCCACTTGCGCCAACTATTGCTATCTTCATAATACTTTGTTTTAATTGTTTACACTACATTTATTCGGAAGGAACTAATCCGTAAATTTTCCACTTCCTTTCCTCCTTTTGAATAGGCGGTTTTAGACCTACAACCCACTTTGTTGTTAGAAGGCATTAGATACAACGCTCGGCGAATTTCGAGGCGATGGGCTGTACTAAGGCGTACTGCCCATTGCTGAGATAATTCGTTAGCGGCAGTAGATGATGCTTTATCACAACAAAGCTCCACGCTTAGAAGAAACCCTCATCATCCATATAAAACTCCTCATCGGAGCTCTGCTCCTCAGAGTCCATATTCTCCGAGCAGCTGTAATCGGGTATCTCGTTAGAACGCTCGAACCTATCGCTACGATTCACACCAAGTGAACCATTGTTATAGACCTTGGTGAGGAACTTACCAGCAATAGGAAGAGCTATGCGTGAGCCATCGGCACTATGCGAGAAGTGGATGCTATTCTCCTCGCCACCAACCCACGTCGCCATAACCAGATTAGGCACGGCGCACATAAACCAGGCATCGACATTATCGTTTGTCGTACCCGTCTTGGCAGCAATCTCCACATCGTTGAAGCCGAACTCATAAATCATTCGGCGGGCAGTACCCGTCGTTACCACCCTCTGCATCATCGTAACCATCGTATATGCCACACGCTTAGATAGCACATCGTTGGTCTTAGGGGTGAAGGTTGCAAGGATGTTACCCTGGCTATCCTCAATGCGGGTTACGAATATAGGGTCGATACGCACACCCTCGTTTGCGAAGGTGCAGTATGCCGAAGCCATCTCATAAGGGTTACTATCATACGAACCGATACATAGAGCCACCACAGGGTCTATATAGCTCTTGATACCCATATCGTGGATAAACTCGGCAACCGCCTCAGGCTGCTTTGCTTGCTTCATAATCCACGCCGAATAGTTGTTGCGGCTCTGTGCCAAGCCCCAGTAGAGTGGGTGTACACCCGTATATTCAACCTCGGTAGCCTCCTTTGGCGACCATATGCCCATAGGGGTCTCAATCGACACAGGGAGGTTAGGCACTGGTGTGCAAGGTGTCAGACCGAGGTGGTCGATAGCGAAGGTGTAGATAAATGGCTTAGATGTTGAGCCCACCTGACGCTTACCCTGCATCGCCGCGTCGTACTTGAAGAAGCGGTAGTCCGGGCCTCCGACATATGCTCTGACATATCCCGTATTCGGGTCGATAGCCACAAAAGCACACGCATCGTGGATTTGTAGTGAATGAGCGAGTCGCGTGGCGTAAGCACCGTGTCGCGCATACCCTTAAAGGTAAATACCGACATCTTGCGAGGTGCATTGAACGCCGAGATAATCTCCGCCTCCGAAGCACCAGCCTCTGCCATATCGCTCCAACGCTCCGTCTGACGCATAGCCGCATCGATACGACGATTGGTCTCCGCCCTATCTACATTAGCATATATCGAGCCACGAGCCTTAATCTGGTTATTCATTCGAGGCTGCACCACCTCTGCCATATGCTCTGTGAGCGACTGCTCGGCATAGCGTTGCATACGTGAATCGACCGTGGTGTATATCTTCAAGCCATCGCGATAGATGTCATACTCCTGACCATTAGCCTTATAGTTCTTATGACACCAGCCATATAGCGGATTCTCGTTATACTCCTTCAACGCCTGCTCGTAGTCCCACTCCAAGTAGAAGTTCTTGCGCTGAGGCTCAGGCATCATCATTATGCGGCGCACCATCTCACGGAAGTAGGTAGCCGTACCCTCGTTATGTGCATCGGCAGCTCTACGATACTGCGACAAATCAATGGGCAACTGCTTCAACGAGTCAGCCACCGACTGCGATATAGCTCCCGCCACCGCCATACGGTCTAATACCGTGTTACGACGCTCTCTGGCTCGCTCGTTAGGCTCGCCACGCTTCAACGGTGCGTAGGTGCCTGGTGCCTTCACCTGACCAGCGATGACCGCCGCCTCCTCGATAAGCAGGTCGCAAGGCTCCTTGCCAAAGAAGTTGTTGGCTGCCGACTTTATACCGAAGTTCGAGTTCGAGAACTCCACGGTCTTCAGATACATAGCCACAATCTCCTCCTTCGTATAGTTGTGTTCGAGCTGTGTGGCAATAACATACTCCTGCGCCTTAGCGGCAAACGTACCAGCATTACCCTCCAAGCCTGCACGATTACGGCGTGTCTTGTAGAGGTTCTTGGCGAGCTGCTGCGTAACGGTACTACCACCACCCTGACCACTCTGGCGCAAGATTACGGTGCGAATACCCGCACGTGCCGTCGCCTGGAAGTCGATACCTGCGTGGTCGAAGAAGCGCACATCCTCGGTTGCAAGCAGTGCCGCCACGATAGGGGGCAGCTGGTGGCCATCAATGGTGAGCCAGCGGCTACGGTCTTCGGGGAAGAGTTCCTCGTACGAGAGGTATGTTCTATTCTCAATAAAGTAGGTACCCAGCACCTCGCCATCAGCCGAATAGAGCTGTGTTGCGAGGTTGGTCTTAGGGTTCTCCAACTCGTCGAAGGTTGGCATAGGGCCAAGCACCTCATAGCGTGCGAGCACAAAGAGCAGCGTGAGCGACACTACGCCCAGCGCAACGAGCGACCACATAGCCACAATCGCCCTTCTCTTCCAACTCTTCTTACCTTTTGTCTCTCTCTGTTTTGTCATATCTTCATCTATGTTTTAATCTTCGTCATCTTCGTGCGCGTTGCCACACCGCATTAGAATGGCAAACCGAGGCCGAACGAGAAGTGTAGTTTTCCATCGTTTCGTGGGTCGAACGACTCCTTCATATATAACGAGAAGGTAGCCGATATTGTTGCAGCACTTGGCATACGAATTATGTTGAAGTCAACACCTAAGTCCACGCCATATGATGCTATATGCGCTCTGCGACGCAAGACATTACCCTCGGTATCGACCAGACTGCGGCGGAACGAGGCGTAGTCGCCACCAATGTTGAGTCTCAGTCGCTTGAAAAAGACTATACCCTGCCAACCAGCATCGGGATACCACACAGGAAAATGATAGTTCAGCGAGGTGGATATGTAGTCCTTGTTGCTAATGTCGTACGACGAGAAGCCTCGTGGCACAAGACGTGTTGATTTGAGTGCCAAGTCCGAAAGCACATAATCCGACTTGAAGCCACCGAGCGACGTCTGGTACGATGCCGCCACCGATAGTGAGTGGTGCTTAGCAAAGCCTGGCAAGTAGAGCTTCGAATATAACACCACGAGGTGTCCGAAGCTATCCTCCGCAGGGTTTTGCGCATAGTTCGCCGAGGCCACAAAGCCCCAGCGCGGAAGGATATCGCGGTATGCCTGACGCACGACATCCTGATACGAGACTCCCACATTCAACAGATGCACACCCTCCTTGTAGCCAATCGTCGATAGGTTTGTAACCTTGCCATCCTCGATTTTCAGCCTATCGACATTCGCCACCATACCATTCGAGTAGTTCCACGACAGACTTGCTGTGAGCTGACGTGTGTGGTAGCCGTGCTCGAATAGCAGGGGTAGCGTCGCCCCGACAGTCGCCGAGAAATACTTATCGCGTGTAGGCTCTATCGGGAACTCCAACTTGCCCGTCGAGGGGTTATACATATACACCTTGTACACATTCTGGCTACCGCCATACATACCACTCACCCAGAGGTTTACACCCAAGCCGTAGTAGCGCAACATACCCTTAAATACCGAACCCTCACTCCGATTCCAACCCCACGTGAGAAAGCCCTCCATCGTCGAGGTAATGTTCTGCGACATAATCGTAGCACCAAGGTTAAAGGCTATCGACGACTCCTCGGTGAGGGCGTAGGGGTCATACGAGGCGGGTGCCCAGCTATGTATGTTGAAGGCGTGAGCCACACGGCTAAAACGCTTAGGTGGCGTGCGCTGCTCAATCTGCTCAGCAACCTCTGGTGTGAAACGCACCGTATCGAGGTTTACAACATCCCAACGCTTACCCTCTGCCAAAAGCAGGTGTGGCGGGTGCGGCAGGTAGTCGAGCTCCTTGTCAAACACTATGCGTTCCCTCACGGGAAGATATCCACGACGGTCGTAACTCGTAGCCAGCAGTGTGCTATCATCGACGGGCATAGGGTCGAACGAGCCGTAGCGCGATTGCGATAGTGAGTACTCCTTGCCACTCGACAAATCGAAGCAGTTTATCTCATCCTTGCCCGAGACAATCGAGCCATAATAGAGCTTGCCATCCTTGGCACGGAGGTTACTCAGCGTGATATACGCAGGGCGAGTAACCCTCTCCAACCCATCGTCGGTGAGGCGTGCGATGTGCATACCATCATCATCCGTTATAAGCAGATATAGTGCATCACTGAGGTTATCCCACGCCATACCGTGCACCTCGCTACCCATAGGCAACGCTACGTTGTGGTGCGCCAGCGACGTGCTACCATTTATCACCACGCTATACACACCCGTTGGCGAGTACTCCACCCACGCTATGCCGTGCCCCGAGGTTGGTGTGGGATAGAGGCGATTGGCATCAGCAGGCATATTCTTACAAACACCCGTTGCCAAATCCATATACCACAACTCCGAGAGCACCTTCTCCTGGAAAAGTGTGCTGCGTCTGTACTCCGTCCACCACAGACGACCCGTGGAGCTTAGTGCCGGACGTGTTGACACACGACCCGTATAGCGCAGACGACGCTCACGGCCCAGCGAGTCGATAACCACGAATGCCGAAGGGGTATCTAAGTCGGTTTTGAGGGCTAAGATGCCACCCTCGTCGTAGGGCATAGGATGGCTATATGTCGTATAACTCTTAGGCTGAGGGATAGCTATCGGCTTACCACTCTCGGCAACATCGTCGAGAAGGCTCCACCTCTCGCCCAGCTCTCTGAACGTTGAGTCGAAGAGTTCCGATTCGGTACATCCATAGAGGCGGTTTAGCACCCACGACGTAGAGACAATCATATAGGGTCGGCGTGATGATATCTCCGCCACATCATCACCCATAACACGTCCGAAACGGTTATAACCGTGGCGACACATCAGATATCCGAGAGCGTAGTGGTTGGGGATATAGTCGCGAAACGAGCCGCAGAACCACTTATCGCGGTTGCCCGTCGTCAGCATCTCGTCGCCATAGGCACGATAGGCTATCGTGAAGGATGGCTGCAAGCCTCGGCCATAGGTTGACATCTCGGTCTCGGTCATCACCGCATCGCCCTCCATCATCCACAGTGGCATAAAAAGCAGACCTATGGTCGAGCTCTGCTGACCCAGCACATAGCTCAACGCCTTGACCACACCACGGTTGAGATTGTTGTACTGCACGGCGTGGCGATACTCGTGTGCCACGAGCTGTTTGAGCCAGGGCATAGAGTAGCTGTCGATGCTCGGCGAGGAGAGAAACTCCACACGGCGTGGCATCCACATCACTAAGCCATTAGAGCGCATATTCGAGGGGTGAACAACAAACGGAATAGACATCTGCGGATAGCGATAACCGTAGTCTATATCTTCGTTTACGGCATCGAGGTAGCACATCATACGATTTGCAATGTGCTGTGCCGTGTCGGGATATACCACACGATAACTCTTATCCTTCATCTGTCGCCAACGAAACGACACGGGGTCAACACCCCAGCTGTAATACTGCGCAGAGAGGCTCTCGGCGGTCATTAGCGCACAGAGCATCAACAAGATAGATATTACGTAGCGTCTCATCGGTTCGTATAAGTAAATATAACGTGCAAATATACGAATTTTGAATTAAATATTGCACACTACAACGATAAAACCGACTATCGGAAAACAAAAAAGGATATTATGAAGAGGGGGCAAGAGTGGCAAGGCTGTGCCTTGCTTGCTGTCGCAATGGGGACGGTGGGGATTATAGGGAGAGTAGGGATTTTAGGGAATTTAGGGAGATTAGGGAATTAAGGAGTTTAGGGAGTTTAGGGAATTACCCATAATCCCCATTTTACCCAGCAATACCCATTTTATCCAGCAATACCCATAATCCCCACATTACCCATCAACACCCACTCCTCCTATCTTAACACCAAAGTAGCCTTGCTATACGATTTATTAGCACCTATTTCATTCTAACCCACTGCCATAGCTCCCTCCACGAAGGACGCTTGCCGTGCATAAAGATGCCGACACGATAGATTTTGGCTGCAAGCCACGCCATAAGCACGAAGGTGAGGTATAGCAAAAGGAGGGAGAGGATAATCTCCCACGTTGGAATGCCAAATGGGATGCGAGCAATCATCACGATAGGTGAGGTGAACGGTATCATAGATGCCCAGAATGCCACCGACGAGTTAGGGTCGTTGAAGACCGACATCATAATGATAAGCGCAAGGATGATAGGCATCATAATGATTGTGTTGAACTGCTGACCGTCCTGCACCGAATCGACAGCCGAGCCCGACGCCGCGTAGAGCGAGGCGTAAAGCAAAAAACCTCCGAGGATGAAGAGCAAGAGATAGACGAAGAGCAGTGCGAGGTAGCTCGTATCGCCGAGCGTACCCACCAACGACTGCAACATAACGTCGCTCGTAGCAACAATCTCAGGGGCGAAGATTGCAGGTATTATAAACTTCGAAGCACCGATGACCAGCACCGCCCAGATGGCAATCTGAGTGATGGCAACAGCAGCGATGCCCAGAATCTTACCCATCATAATCTGGAAGGGGGTACAGCTGGTTACAAGCACGTCGATAACGCGGCTTGCCTTCTCCTCGACCACCGACGTAAGAACCATCTGTCCGTAGAGTATGATAATCATATAGAGCATCATACCCAGCAACATACCGAGTATGTAGTTGATATCCGACGAGGTACTCTCCATAGTCTCCTCGACACCCGTACCATCGTTCAGGAAGGTGCTCAGCGTGATGTCGGTCTCCACCTCCGCAAGTATCTCTTCGAGGTTCTCGATGTTGAGGGCGCGTAGCTTATCCTGCTCGACGAGGGCAGATATCTGCGACGATATGGTCGATTCGAGCATCATCGACGACGGGCTATTGGTTATCAGTTGCACCGAGTCGCGCAACTCAACCTCCTCGCCGATATAGAGGATACCAAAGACACCACTCTCCTCGCCATAGATGCTACACGCCTCGCTCTTCGAGAGTTCGGGCTGTGGCAAGAAGGTGATATCGGGCGTCGATTGCAGACGCTCGGCAATGCGTCCCGAACGATCTACAACCACAATCTGACGGTTGTCTGCCGACGAGTAGAACATCATCAACGAGGGTGCCACCATCAAGCCAATCATAAAGATAGGCATCAGCAACGTGGTGATGATAAACGACTTCTTACGTGCACGCTCCAAAAATTCGCGCGATATTATTATCAACGTCTTTTTCATAGTCTAACACTGTTATAATGTGCCATTTACGGCACGGATGAATATATCGTTCATCGAGGGCATCACCTCCTGCAACGAACGCAGCTCGCAGCTATCGTTGAGCGTTGCGATGACACCACGCAGATCCTCGTCCTTAGGCACGTGAATCTTCGTCTCGCGGTAGCCACCCACCAAGCCGTGGCTCTCGCCGAGGGTCATAGCACGCCCTGCGAGGAGCTCCGAAAAGCTCTTGTCGTCGGCACGGTGTACCACCGCAAAGATGTTACCACCCGCCTTGCGACGTATCTCCTCCACCGAGCCTGAGAGTATGTTGCGCGACTTGTTGATAAGGGTTATATGGTCGCAAATCTCCTCAACAGATGCCATATTGTGGGTCGAGAAGATGATGGTCGCACCCCTCTCCCTGAGGCCAAGAATCTCCTCTTTGAGCATATTGGCATTTATAGGGTCGAAGCCAGAGAATGGCTCGTCGAAGATTAGGAGCTTAGGCTCGTGTACCACCGTAGATATAAACTGCACCTTCTGCGCCATACCCTTCGACAAATCCTCGACCTTGCGTCCCCACCAATCGGCGATGCCGAGACGCTCGAACCAACTGCGTAGCCTCTGCTCCGCATCGTTGCGCTCCATACCTTTGAGACGTGCGAAGAACATAGCCTGCTCGCCAACACGCATCTTCTTGTATAGGCCACGCTCCTCGGGCATATAGCCGATGTGGAATATGTCGTTGACACCGATAGGCTTTCCGTCGAGCAGCACACGCCCCTCGTCGGCAATGGTTATCCTGTTAATTACACGTATAAGCGTCGTTTTACCTGCGCCATTGGGGCCCAACAAGCCATAGACAGCACCACGTGGCACCTCCAACGACACATCGTCGAGAGCCTTATGTCCCGTATAACTCTTCGAGATATGCTCTACTCTAAGAATTGCATCCATAATGAAATAGATTGATAGTTTCCACAAAAATAGCGTTTTATGACTAATTCTCCAAATTTTTTAGCCAAAAAAATAGGGAGTGGGAATTTGTGTTTTTTGGGGTTTTTGGGGCGTTTTTGGGGGCTGTGGGGAAAGTAGGGAATTTAGGGAGGTTAAGGAAATTAGAGAATTACCCATTATACCCAGCAATCCCCATTCTACCCATCTTCCCCAGAGAACCCCAAAAAATCCTCCCCCCCAAAAAAAAAGCGAAGGTCGCCTGAGGATATCCCCAAGCAACCTTCGCCACCTAAAAACCTATATAGTAGAAACCATTTTTTGCTCCAAGTACCACTGCCCTTGTCCCAAGCGCCTTCTGCAACAGTGTAGAGGTTATCACCATTGGTTGGGATTACAAGGTCCGCAGTCTGATTCCACTTGTTATTCCAATTATTAGACGTTGTATTAGGATTCATACGGCAGAAGATAACATTCTCACCGAAAGTGTAGCCCGCAGGAATGTTACCCTCATAGATACCATCACCATCGCTATCCGACATTGATACCCAAGCGTCACCGCCGCCAGTATGGAAGAAGTAAGCTGCAAAACGAGCGTTAGCCTGTGTCCAGTTGCTGTTAGGTTTGAGGTAGAGGACATTCTCTGTTACCTCTGGCTCCTCCTGCTCTGGCTCCTTACCATTTGCAGTCTGCTCAGTAGCTGTTGTATAATCAGCATCAGCAGTCATAAGGTAGATTACCTTACTCTCGGTGTTGAAATAGATGTCGTAAGTACCTGCTGCCTCAACGCACAAATCACCACCATCCTTCACAGTTGTAATATAGTGATTAGCCTTGATATAGTTGATATCACCTGCTGCATACTTGTCAGCCCACTCGGTAGATGGCTTTCTAACCAAGAAGCCCTGAGCTGCTGCAAGCACAACATCCTCAGCAACAACAACGTTTGCATTAGTGGTTGTAGTCATATAGAGGTCAACCCAATTTCCTGTACCCTCGAAGTCGCCAAATAGAGCCCACAACGACTTCTCACCAGGAGTAACCTCTTCGCCACCCTCATCTGGAACTAATTCGCCATTAGCAGTCTGCTCAGTTGCTGAGGTATAATCAGCACCAGCAGCCATAAGGTAGAACTTGCTATCCTGACCAAGTGCCTCGAAATATACGTCGTAAGTGCCACTCTTAGCGATGATTATGTTCTTGTCATTTGTTGTAGATACTGCAATCCACTTACCCTCCTCAACATTTTCGATAGCTGCACCGAAGCAACCATCCCAAGTTACTGGAAGCTTAACCTTAACACCCGACCCAGCCGAGAGGGCAACACCCTTAGCCACATAAACATTTGTTGCCACGCTCTCCATTACCAAATCGGCCCATCCGTTAAAGTCGCCAGCCAAAGCATAGCCCGTAGCAGGAGTATCAGGAGTTGTAGCATCAGCAGGAGTCTTACCTACGGTCATTGGGTAGAATGCCTTAGTATCGTAGTTGAAATAGAAGTCGTAAGTACCTGCTGCAATTGTCAGATTCATACCAAACTCTGATGTCAAGATTGTCTCTGTGTCAACAGCAAGTGCGCTGCCATCAGTCGAGCCATAGCTAATATCCCAAGCGTGGCTCTCACGAATCTTAAATTCATCGTCCTCAGCAACAACTACACCCTTCAATGTGTAGTAGCCGCCCTCCAAGGTCATATCGTGGTCGGTTTCCCAATCGTTACCGAGGCCAATAACGCTGAGTGAGAACTCTACAACTGGCAACTCGAAGTCGGTCTTAGTACCCCAAGCACCCTTATCCCAGCCAACAATATGGTAGTAGTTGTTAGGCTCAACACCAATTTCGAGGTTGGAAGTCTGCGACCATACGCGCTTTGGCGCACCAGTCGTATCCTCATCGCCTGTGTTCCAACCGAACTCCGAGAACTCAGGGTTCATACGGCAGAAGAGCATACCCTGCATACCAGCTGGCACTGCACACTCGTAGATGCCATCGGCATCAGCATCGGTCATCGTAACAGCCTCTGAGCCTACCGCATCCCAGAAGTAGGCAACGAACCAAGCACCATCAGCCTTCCACTCCTCGCTTGGAACGAGGTAGATATATGAGCTATCAACAGGCTCGGCAGCCTTCAACTCACCGAGGTTATAGATTTTACCATACTTTATATTCTCGATAGTGGTCTCATTGCACATCTCGCCATCAATTGAGTATGACAATGTAGCGATGCTGCCATCATCAGCAGTACCAGCATTAAATGGAATCCAATACTCGGTCTCGCCCTCAACGCTCGCAACGCTATACTCTGTTACATAGTCATAAGCTGTGGTCTTAAATACATCGGTATTTGTTTCGCCATTAGGCATCAAGATATCCAACGATAGTGTTACGTCGCCCTCGCCTGCGTATGTATAGCGAAGGAATGATATCTCTGTGCGGAGCTGAATAGTAGATGTAACATCGAAGCTATCGACATAACTCTGTACAGCCCAAGCATTCTTACCCTTTGATGAGTCCCACAACTGGTCGCCACCTGAGATTAGAACCGCCTTACCGAGGAGTGCCTCAACACCCTCCTCATTACAAGTAAACTTGTTAGGCTCAGCCTCAGTGTTGGTAAACACATAAGACACAGTGTAGTCGGTATCACTCAATGTGAGTGTCTCGTTACCCTCCCACACGGTCTTCCACACCTTATCACCATCCGCATCGTCAATGTAGGCACGTGTAACGTCGCTATTAATCTCTGCGTAGAACGACAAACCGCCCTTCTTAACATCTACCGAGTCATTATTCTCGGTACAAGCTGCTGCACCCACGATAACCAGCACAGCAAGCATCAAATTCCAAAACTTTCTCATTTTTCTGCTCATTTTTCTTGGTTAAACATTGGGTGATTACCACTCTACATCCTCCTCGCCATACGAAGGAGTCTCAAAACCTGCTCCGAGGCTAAGCTCAAAGCCCTTCTCGACGTTGATTTCTACGACCTCCAAACGTGGAGCCTCGTAGCTCATCTTCTCAAAGTTCATCTTTTTCATCGTTTTTATATTATTAGTTTAGTTGTTCGCACAGACCATCGCTACCTACTTACGAGGTAGGCAGTATGCAAAATTAATAATAATATAGTGTGGTTATCCTCTAAATCTCGACAATCTTGACGAATGGTCGCTTTTCAACGACGAGTGGCGCAAATACCGTCCTCTGCGGAATGGCAAAACCTATCGAGATGGCACTCCAAGCACACCTTTGAGGTTTTTCGCCCAGCAATTCTGCGCACGTAGCACCTGCTCCACAATATCACGCACCGCGCCATAGCCACCATTGAACTCCGAGACGTAGCGCGATGCCTCTATGACCTCCATAGCCGCATCGGCAGGACACACAGGTATGCCCACCATACGCATACACTCCAAGTCGGGAATATCGTCGCCCATATAGATGATGTTCTCTGGATTGAGGTTATAGTCGGCGATAAACTCAGCCATTGCGGCGGTCTTATCCATACAGTTGAGGTAGATGCGCGTTACGCCCAACATCTCCAAGCGACGACGTAGCATCTCGCCCCTGCCTCCCGATATCACACAAATCTTATAACCCTCACGTATGGCATAGGCTATGGCATAGCCATCCTTAGCGTAGTAGCGACGGATAAAGTCGCCATCTGCCGTGGGTATGATACCCCCATCGGTCATCACACCATCAACGTCGAAGACAAGAGCCTCGACACGTGCTACATCCTCTTTGAAGTTTCCCATATATAGTCTGTTAAATCGTTATATACTCGTCTTAGTATCGGGCTGTCGGCGAGCATCGCCTTATGTCGCTCCGCAACAGCCATATCGCCACGCACCGCAGGGCCCGTCTGCACATCGCGAGGGTCTGACACTCCAAGTGCCTTTGCTGCCGTCTCGCGCACGAGAGGTTTTAGTATGTCGAAGTCTAAGCCCTCGGCAGCCAGAATATCTGCCCCAGCCGTGTAGAGTGCATTGACAAAGTTGTTGACAAGCACCCCCGTGAGGTGTATCACACGGCGACGCTCCGAGGTGGCATACTCCACCCTACGACTTAGTTGCGAGGCGACGTGCATAAGTCGCTCACGCACATCGTCGCTCTCCGCCTCGATGAATATTGGCACATCGTCGAGAGCTATATCGCGCCCTGCCGTAAAACTCTGAAAGAGATAGAGTATTCCTCGCTCGATACCCGTTGCAGGGAGTGCCGACAGAGGCACACTACCTGCCGTATGCACCACCAACGCACCAGCAGGGAAGCGCAACGAGTGAGATAGCTCCTCAACAGCACGATCCGTAACGGCAATGATGTAGATATCGGCATCGGCAAGCGACTCCCCAACGCCACACCACTCACACCCAGCAAGCTCGGCTAAATATCTGCCACGCTGAGCATTGCGAGCATATATCTGGCGCAGAGCAAGCCCATCACAACGCGCTATATTGCGCGCCAATGCCTCGGCAACATTTCCCGAACCTACGATAACCACTCTCTCCTTGCTCATCGCTATATTTTTTCTGATTTATGTTATAACTCCTTTAACTCGATGACGAAACTCTCCCCCGCGATAGTGGTTACGGCAAGCAGAGAGTCGCTACCCGCCACAGCACCTATGCTGCGTCGCACCTCCTCGACCGTAAGACGCGTATCGCGCTTCATAATCTCGACACCCACACCCTTAAACCTACGTTTCAGCTCCTTCGGACGGTAGCGTGCGATGTCGAGAATCTCATACACGCGGCAAGGTAACCTCTCTGGTCAAGCCCCACGGCAAAACCGTAGCCGTTGTTACTCCACACCTTAGCCCTATCACGCAGTGCCGCCACCACCACACGCCCCTTCTGCAACGCTACGTCGGGGACGAGCAGATAGCCATACGCCGCCGCATCAAAACTCTCGGCAGCAGGGGCAAGCGACATATCATGAGGCTCGAAGCACCACTCACTTTCACCCGTGATTGCTATACGCAGCAGATTACGCTCGGCACGTGTGTAGATGTTAAGCTCCTTACATTCGCCCGACACCGACACCACCTCGACCTCGGCTGGCGAGCATAGGCGGAATGCCTCCTCAACATCGAACATCGGCGATAGCTTTATGGCAACCCTCTCGGCGATATCGTTCAGGCGTGGTAGCAGGGCGAGCATATTGGGCGAACAATCCTCCATACAGACCATTTTGCGACCCTCCTCCGAGCGGCGATCGGGGTCGGCAAAGACCCAGTCGAAGTGCTCCTTGCAGTTGGCGACATACTCCTCAGCCGAGGTGTTTATAACCTCCACATTATCAACGCCCAACAGCTCTAAATTATAGCGCACCACACTGGCAAGCACCTCGTCGCGTTCGAGTGCCACGACACGCTCAAAACGTTCGGCAAAGCTCAGCGTATCGACACCCAATCCGCACGTCAGGTCGAGAAGCGCACCGCCGCTGATGGCCTTACGTGCTGCGGTATCCTCGCTCGACGACTGCTCGAAGGCTCTTGGCGGGATTATGCACTGCGCAGCATATAGTCGAGGGAGCTTATGACGTGCTCGTTGCAGGTATTTCACCTGTGTAGCAACCAGACGTGCGTGCGCTATGCCCCTATCCAACGCCACATCCGATGGGTTACGGTCGATATTCTTGGCGATGGCACGGCGCACCTCCTCACTTTTGAGAATCTCTATGTCGGCGATAGTCATCATACTCGGACAAAGTTACCACTTTTTTTCTATTTATCGACCATATAACGATGGTTATTACCACGAAAAGTGCGTAATAGAGCCATACTCCGCGCTCCGAGAGGGTGTAGCCGAACGACGACCACGACATCTGCGCAAGCCACTCCACAGACCCATTCTGCACCTCAGCACACCACTCAGCGACCGCCACAACGGGGCGCGCTACGATGTCGGGAAGTAGAAGGGCAACGATGCCGAGAGCAACGATTAGCGAGGTGGTAACGATGGCAAAGGGTGTGGCAATGACACCTATGATGGGGATATTACCAAAGCTATGCGATATGATGGGCAGTGTCCATAGTGTTGCCGCCACGCCCACCACCAACGACGATAACAGCCATCCGACGACACCTCCAATACGAAGCCTGCGAAGGAGTGGCACGCCCCACACCACGATACCCACAACGGCTGTAACCGAGAGCTGAAAGCTGATGTCGTAGAGATAGTTAGGCCGATAGACCAACATCAGCAGGATAGCGGCAGCAAGAGCATTGAGCGTATCGTAGCGCAACGAACCAAGAGTCGAAAGCAGCAATACCGAGAACATCAGCGCAGCACGCACCACCGAGGGTGAAAGCCCACTCATCGTGGCATATACCCACAGCAGAATGATGGTAAGAAGTCCTGCCAAACGATGGCCTCGATGCAGTAGTCTTAGTGGCGCGAGCAGCCACCCCACCACCATAGCCACGATACCTAAGTGCAGACCCGATACTGCCATAAGGTGTGAGAGTCCTGTGCGTGAGTAGGCATCGCGCAAATCCGCACCAAAGAGCCTACGTGAACCCGTAACCATAGCCTCCACCGTAGCATACGCCGCACTCCCAGAGCCCACACGACGTAGCTTGGCGATAGCTCTGCTTTGCAAATCCGTAGCAGAGCTATGCTTCACACTATCAATATTATAGCCATTAAGCCCTACACCTCCCACATAGCCCCTGCGGCGCAACAATCGGTCGTACTCCTCGCCACGCGATAGATGCCCATTGAGACTCATAACGCCATAGACAACATCACCCACAGATAGCTCATAGTCGCGTATCCAGAGAAGCACCCGTTCATCGACCTCCTCCACCTCGCCACACGCCACTATCCTGCCGTCGGCGAGTTGATAGCCATCGCGCTGACGAGGCTCACTATCGAGCACAATAGTCATCGGCAACTCGCACTCCAACGGCACAACGCCACGCACCTGACGCAACTCGGCGACCATATATCCCACAACAAGCAGAGTCGCCACACCATAGAGCCAGACGACACTATGACGGCGTAGCAGCCACACACCGACAAGCAGCAGAGCACCGAGCGCAGCGACATACCCCATAGGCAGCACCACCACATCAGCAAGGGCAATACCCACGACAAAGGGTATGAGCACAACGACCAAGGGCATCGATAGCAATCGACGCCCAAGCCTTACGAACGATAGAGGTTTATGCCAGTGGTCGGATGCGGACATCGCAGATATCCTTTAACCTCTCGGCGAGAGCCTCGACATCAGTTGGTTCATCTACCTGACCGTAGTGATAGGGATAGTATATCTTCGGACGAATCGCCTCGACAGCCTCGACAGCCTCGTCGGGAGTCATCGTATATGGTTGATTTACACAGATAAAGGCAATATCTATATTCTTCAACGCACGCAACTCCGGTGTAGGCTCCGTGTCGCCCGAAATGTAGATGCGCACCGCGCCATCGAGCGTTACCACATAGCCACAATCCTCCCTCTGCTTAGGGTGGAACTGCAACTGGTGCTCCGAGGTGTTATACGCCGCGAATGCCTCGACACGAATATCGGCAAAAGGCTCGGCAACAGCTCCTGGGAGCATAGTGTAACAGTCGCCCTGAAAGCCCTCCGCCGAGCTCTTATCGAGCAGAATGGCGGTATTTGGAGTCTGCAACGCCTCGATAGCACCCATATCGAAGTGGTCGTAGTGCGAGTGGGTAACAAGAATCATATCGGCCTTGGGGAGCTTATCATACTCGGCGTGGCCCACAACGGGGTCAACGTAGATGTGTCGCCCCTCATACTCGATGGCAATCGAGGCGTGGGCAAAGAAGCTAAGGCGCAAGGTGCGACCATTTATTGTAAGCTCGTCGGATGGGTAGCTCACCTTCTTGCTACCACCAAAAAGTCGATTTAGTATTGACATAGGCGCAAATATTATAGTTGGTTAATGAATGTTAGAATCTCAGCAACAAGTCCCTCGCTAAGAGGTAGTTGCGAGTTGGTATATACGCTTACGAGTTGTTCGATACGGTCGTTGGTCGTGGCATCTTTAAGCACGTGGCTCATATTCTCGAAGTTAACCCAGCGACCTCGCTTGGCAACACGCATCAGACTCTCACCATTATCGGGCGTAACCTGTATATCTCTGCCACCCGTCAGAATGAGCATCGGCAGCTCAATCTGGGCAGCCATACGCTGTGGGTCGATTGCCATACAGCTACGCACGAAGGGTTGCACCGAGGGGTGGAAGAGCGACACAAGCTCCTTAGGCACCTCCTCAGCAGCGACATCCTCACCACGCTTCAAGCGTTGTATGATTTTGGTTGCCGTAGCCATAAGTCCGAGGTGCGTAGGTACGAGCTGTGCCGAGAGCTGGCGCATAAGGATGGTATCCATCGAGTAGCCCGCAGCACACGACAGCACCAAGCCATCGAGCTTAACACCCTCACGCAGTGCCAACCGCATAGCGATATCGCCACCCTCGCTATGTCCCACAACAACAATCTTACGGTAGCCCGCGCCGTGCAGATAATCGACACACACCTGAGCATCATCGACAAAGTCGCCGATAACCACCGAGGCGACAGCCTCCTGAGGCGCACGGCTCAGACCCACACCACGCTTATCGTAGCGCAAGACGGCAATGCCGCGTTCGACGAGTGCGTCGGAGAGCATCTTATAGCAGTAGGTAGTAAGCGACATTTGTGAGTTACCATTGCGGTCGGTAGGGCCTGAACCCGCCACGATGAGCACCGCCGTATCGCTACCCTCGGCAGGCTGAGCAAGGGTTGCCGAGAGCTTGCCCCACGAGGTGGGAATCTCCACCTCACGTTGCTCGGCACGTGCCACAAGGCTAACACATAGCACAGCACATATCAATATTATCAATCGTCTCATAGCATACAGAGTTTACAATAATCACAATTTTATGTTGCCGAACGAGCCATCGACAACACCCATCAGGTGGCTACGGTCGAGGTGGGTATATACCTCCGTGGTAGCGATACTCTCGTGTCCCAAGAGCTCCTGCACTTGGCGGATGTTGGCACCACCCTCCAACAGATGTGTGGCATAGGAGTGGCGCAGAGTATGCGGGCTGATATGCTTGTCGATGCCCGCCTCACGTGCCGCACGCTTGATGATGTTAAAGACCATAACACGCGTCAATGGCTCACCACGGTTGTTAAGAAAGAGCGTAGGCTCGGAGGGTCGCTTCGGCTGGCGCACCTCCATATATAGTTGAATCTTATCACGCGCTACCGAGCCGATAGGCACCAGACGCTGCTTATCGCCCTTACCCACAATGCGTATAACACCCTCACCGAAGAAGAGATTGTCGATGCGTAGTGTCGTAAGCTCCGAGACACGCAGACCGCACGAGTACAACACCTCGACAATGGCACTATCTCTACAACCCTTCGCAGTACGCATATCGAAGGTGGCAAGCAGAGCATCTACCTCGCTAAGACTCAGCGTATCGGGCAACGTACGCCCCATCTTCGGAGTGGCGACATACTCCGTAGGTAGCTGCTCGACACGGTCGCCCAAAAGCAGGAAGTTATAGAAACTCTTGACACCACTCAGGCGGCGAGCCTGCGAGGCACTGCTACGTCCCTGCTGGTAGAGCCACATCATAAAACGCTCAATCATAGAACGCTCAACACGCTCAGGAGCAACATCAAACGTACGCAATATGAAGTGCGCAAACTCCTCCAAATCACGCATATACGCCTCCACAGTATTCTCCGAAAGTCGTTTTTCGAGTTTTATATATCGGCGATATTCCGCACTAATCTTCTCCCACTTTTTAGCACAATCTACCATAATGTTTTATGCCTTTATCATAACTACACATCACACCTTTTTGCAAATAAGGGCCAGCAAAGTGATGCATCCTCACCACTTTTTTGTACTTTTGCCATCAGAGTGATGGGTCTTAAACAGCAGCCCTCCTGCAAATAAGAACCCGTAAAGTGATGCATCTTCACCATTTTTTCATACTTTTGTGGTAAAGATACAAAAATTTTACATAATATCTATCAACTCGATAAAATTTTATTTACAATGAAGAGATATGTGGAGTTAGTCTTAGAGTGTTGTTCGGAGGAGATGGCCGAGATTGCCACCGCCTTTCTTGCCGATTACGCGTTTGAGACCTTCGACAGCACAGCCAAAGGGGATAACACCCTGCTACACTGCTACATACTTGCCGATAGCTGGGCCGAGTGCCGCCAAGAGGCCATCGCCGCAGTCGCCGACTACGCCATAAGCATCGAGGAGCGCGAGATAGAGGATAGGAATTGGAACGAGAGGTGGGAGAGTGAGAATTTCAGCTCGGTGGCCATCGACGACATTATGGTGATCCGCGCGCCCCACTGCCCGCCACCAGCCAACCCCAACATCATAGACATTGTGGTAGCACCTCGTATGTCCTTCGGGTCGGGGCACCACAACACAACACGTATGATGTGCCGCCTCATAGCTCGCTACCGCACTGCCGGGTCGGTACTCGACGTAGGTTGCGGCACAGGTGTACTCTCGATTGCCGCACTGAAATGTGGTGCTGAGCGTGCCGTGGCAATAGACATCGACCAATGGTCAACCGAGAGTGCTAAGGATGCGGCACGCCTAAATGGCGTGGAGAACCGTATGCAGATAATACTCGGCGTAGTGCAGGCTATCGAGGGCGAGGGGTCCGATATGGTTGTTGCCAACATCAACCGCAACATAATACTTGCCGATGCCAAGCGTTACAGCGAGGCACTGAACAGGGGCGGACGACTCCTTGTGAGTGGATTTCTCAGCGACGACATCGCCGCCATCGAGGAGCATATAACCTCGCTCGGATTTGCACTTTGCGACACCATCGACGACGAAGGATGGGTAGCCCTTGCCTTCGAGAAACTATAAACATCGCAACATATAACCAAATGATAATCCTACCGTTACAATATTTTGGCTCTGTGGAGTATTGGACAGCCATCATTCAAGGTGGCGACCAGGTGGTCATAGATATCGGCGAGAACTATGTGAAACGCTCGGAGCGCAACCGCACAACAATCCTCGCCTCGGAGGGTACTATGCAGCTATCCGTGCAACTCGCACACGCCAACCGCCCACGACAGCCTATGCGCTCGATGGTTGTTGACTACTCGAAGCGTTGGCAGCACCAACATCTCGTAGCCATTGAGTCGGCATACCGCTCGTCGCCCTACTACGACTACTATGCCGACCGCATTACTACACTCTACGAACGTGAGTGGCACTCGCTGGTAGAACTCAACCTCGCAACACTCGATTTCGTGTGCCGTGCCCTGCGTATCGAGCGACCACACATCGTAGAACAATATGTCGTTGCCACAGAGAGCGATATCGACCTCAGGGATAAAAAGCGAGGCTCGACATTTGTTGCCGAGCCATACATACAGGTATTTGCTGACCGTCTGCCCTTCACGCCCAACCTGTCGATTATCGACCTGCTGATGTGCGAAGGCCCAGAGGCTATAAACATCCTTCGCTGTTCACGACTCTGAACCTAATGGCGTCGTGGTGCTTGCCGAGGCTATCCGTAGCCCTTATCACAACATCTCCACGAACTACCACCGAGTCGGCACGCCACTGCGCAACACCCACCTTGCGCACGCTGAGCGTATCACCACCTCGCAGCACCGTAGGCTCACCCACCGAGCTATACACGTCGATGTATTGCAGCGTATCGCGACGCTCCGTCCAACGGCGATTGGTGATATGGAGCGTAGGCTCATCCTCGTTCCACATAGCACGGTAGAGGTAGTAGCCATCCTTAGCCTCGGCGTGGTCGAAGTCCACAAGTCCAGCGTTGTTCACACCATAGGTGCGGCGTGATGAGCCGTAGTCGAAGAGGTTATCAATCCACAGACCCCAGAATATGTCGTTACGAGTGAGGATATCGGCATAACGCTCGTGCATAAATGTCTGGCGACGCTCTGGTAGCAGGCGCGTGTTGCGACGTGCTCGCTCGATAGACTCGCTCTGGTGCGACATAACACCCTCCTCACCATAGCATACCGCATAGCGCAAGCAGTTATACTCGCTATTTGATGACAGCTGACGACACCAAACCTCTACATCGGCTGGCGAGCCCTTCATCCAGCCAACATTCTGGCGTAGGACAATAAGGTCTGTAATGAAGTTTATCTTGCCATCGCTATTACTGCAACCCACCGTCATACGTGAGCCATCGACACTATGAGCCAGGTCGTTCAACGCCTCGACATACTCCACCACATCGTCGCCCCTCTGCCATACCAACGAGAAGAGACCCCACATAACAATTGATGGGTGGTTAAAGTTCTGTATTATAATCTCTTTGAGCTGCTCAAAGCCATTCTCTCGAAGCACCTCCGTAGGATAATAGCATATATCGGCAAAGGAGTATGGTGCGCGAGTAAAAGGCATATCTACCCACACCAACGTACCCTCTCTGTCGCAACGCTCATATAGCGACGTAGGGTGTGGGCCAGATAGCGAGCGTAGAGCATTTGCACCCATATCTAAGGC
>X3_Alpine_Chamois__coassemble_8_pt1 | contig 23625 bp, 20 predicted proteins | sample X3_Alpine_Chamois__metabat2_high_PE_002 | metagenome-assembled genome bin X3_Alpine_Chamois | reverse complement strand
GGACGATATGGAGCGTGCCGTAGCCGCATCGCACAAGAGCGACGACATCGAATCACTTAGACAGGGCGAGGAGCTTGTAATGAAGAAGTTCGAGAGCGTATTGCAGGCGGCAGGTATCACTGCTATCGACTGCATCGACAAACCATTCAACGAGGAGGAGCAAGAGGCCGTAGCACGCTTCGCCGCAGGTGAGGATAAGAAGGGTTTGGTTATCGACTGTGTGCAGCGAGGCTACAAGCTCGGTGAGCACGTGTTGCGCTATGCTAAGGTTGTCGTTGGAGAGTAAAAGAAGAGATTATGGCTGAGAAAAGAGATTACTATGAGGTATTAGGCGTTGAGCGCAACGCCGATGCCGACACAATAAAGAAGGCGTACCGTAAGGCCGCTATCAAGTATCACCCCGATAAAAACCCAGGCGACAAGGAGGCTGAGGAGAAGTTCAAGGAGGCTGCCGAGGCGTATGACGTACTATCGAACGAGGAGAAACGTGCGCGCTACGACCGCTTTGGACACGCCGGGATGGGCGGTGCATCTGGCGGTGGCTTTGGTGGATTCTCTGGCGGAGGCTTCTCGATGGAGGATATCTTCGAGCAGTTTGGCGATATCTTCGGTGGCGCATTTGGCGGAGGCTTTGGTGGCTCACGCTCGCGTAGTCGTGGCCAACGTGTAAGCCGTGGTAGCGATATTCGTGTTACCGTCAAACTCTCTTTGCAGGAGATTGCCGAGGGTGTTACCAAGAAACTTAAAATAAATAAGACTGTGGCGTGCAGTCAGTGTGGCGGTTCGGGTGCTAAGGACTCATCGTCATACGAGACCTGCTCGCAGTGTAACGGTTCGGGCTATGTTGTTACCGTACAGAACTCATTCTTCGGACGTATGCAGACACAGAGCGTCTGCCCTACGTGTGGTGGTAGCGGTCGCATAATCAAGCATAAGTGCGAGAAGTGCGGTGGCGAGGGTACGGAGCGTGGCTCGGAGATTATCGAAGTGAAGATTCCAGCAGGCGTAGGCGACGGTATGGCTCTCACGGTGCGTGGCAAGGGTAATGCTGCACGCCAGGGTGGTCAGAACGGAGACCTTATCGTAGTCATCGAGGAGGAACATAACCCACAGCTTGTACGTGATGGCAACGACCTTGTACACAACCTCAACATAACCGTAACTACCGCCATTCTCGGTGGCGAGGTGGAGGTGCCAACGATTGATGGTCGCGCACGCATTAAGATTGCCCCAGGAACACACGCAGGTAAGATTCTGCGCCTAAGGGGCAAGGGTCTGCCCGATGTCAATGGCTATGGTCGTGGCGACATCACTGTAATTGTAGATATCACCATCCCCGACGAGCTTACCAAAGAGGAGCGCAAACTCGTTGAGCAGCTCGGCGAACAGCCTCACTTCAAACGTGCGGCAGAGCCTGAGAATCAGAATATCTTAGAGCGTATGAAGACCTTTTTTAGGGGTTGAATAGTACGCCTTAGGGAGCTAATAACAAGATTAATAGGTAAGTAGTAATGTCAATATTTAGACCACCTAAGACCAAGCCTCGTCAGTTCAACTACATTCCGCGCTACTACGACCCTGTAAAGGAGGAGAGGGAGCGCAGACGTAGAGAGCTGCACGGCACATCGAGTGAGGATGATGGCGAGCCATACACCCCTGGTCGCTATATCCGCACACAGCGTGATGCTCGTGAGCAACCACAAAATGAGCGTGGCTCGGGAATGGGTAGCCTACGTAACCTTATACTGCTTGCTGCGATTGCAGTCGTACTCTTCGTGCTACTCTTCCCACGCATAATGCGCTTTGTGGAGTATGCCGCCGAGGAGAAGATGGCATATCAGCAAGCACTAAATGGCGAAGTTGTCAATGATGCGGACTCGACATCTACGCCAACCATAACACTCTACGAGAAGCACGGAGATATCGACTTCAACGAATTCGAAAGCCTCTCGCCAGAGATTATTAACGAGATTGAGGAGTGGCAGAACTCCGTAGGCGAGATTACCATCTACGACGATGACGTGGAGATTAAGGATGGTAAGCGCACGAAGTAGCCACACCACAGGGATAATTAAACGATAGGAGAAGCCGACCAAAGGATGGATTGCATAAAACTTCTACCCGAGATTGTAGCAAATCAGATTGCTGCTGGCGAGGTTGTAAACTCGCCATCGAATGTCGTCAAGGAGATGATGGAGAACTCTATTGACGCAGGGGCGAAGTGTGTACGTGTGAACTTCCGTAATGGCGGCAAGGACCTTATACAGATTATCGACGATGGCGTTGGTATGTCGCCAATGGATGCACGTATGGCATTCGACCGCCACGCTACAAGTAAAATTCGCTCGATTGAGGATGTATATGCGTTGCATACCTTCGGCTTCCGTGGCGAGGCTCTTGCATCAATTGCTGCCGTTGCCGAGGTCGAGTTGCGTACAAAACAGGAGGAGGACGAGGTTGGTACCATCACCGAGATTAGTGGAGGTGAGTTCCGCTCACAAGCTCCAATATCGTGCGCTAAGGGTACACAGTTTCTGGTGCGCAACCTCTTCTACAACGTGCCTTCGCGTCGTAAGTTCATCGACGGCGACAACGCCCGCCTCGCCTCGCACATCAAGCAGGAGTTCTCACGTGTTGCACTCTGCAATCCTGAGGTCGAGTTCGAGCTACGTCAGAACGATGCTCTGCTCTACTCACTACGTCCTACGAATAGGGCTGGTCGCATAGTGGATCTTATCGGCAAACACATAAAGCAGAATTTGTTGGAGGTGGATGTTACAACGTCGGTAGCTCGCATCGAGGGCTTTGTGGGACGACCCTCGGCAGCCAAGAAGCGTAACAACGAGCAGTATCTCTTTGTCAACGGTCGCTACTTCCAATCGCCAGCTATGCAACGCACGATACTTCGTGCCTACGAAAAGCTGATACCCGAAGGGTGTCAGCCATCGTACTTTATATATATAACGGTTGCCCCCGAGCAGGTGGATGTAAACGTACACCCACAAAAGACAACGGTGAAGTTTGCCGACAACGATGTCATCTTACAGATATTGCAGGCAGGCGTTCGCGAGACACTTGCCAAGACGGGAGCTGTGCCAATGATGGACTTCTCGGACGAGGGGCGTGTCGAGATTCCAGTGATGAGGGATTCATACCCCATCTACGAGGAGCCTCGCTCGTCGTCAAACTCAGCATACAACCCTTTCAGCTCGGAGTATATCGACCCTACCGCGCCTATGCCCGACGTGCCATTTACAGGCTTCGACGTGCCGTATGACGGAGCAATACCAAAGAGAGGGGAATCGTCGCCACGCGTAATGAACGACATGGACGAGGAGTACACGATGTTATCATCATCGACAAATAGAACATCGCAACACAGCGTCGTGGAGTTTATCGACGACGAGGAGAGTGCCACATCGCAGGGCGAGTTCGAATATTTCGAGTCGGCAATGGGTCTCGGCCAGAAGCCTACGTTTAGCGGTGTACTGCCACTACATACAGGCTATGCCGTTGCTCTCTATGGTGGCAAATGTGTTCTTCTGAGCCTCAGACGAGCTAAGGAGCGTATCATATTTGAGGATGTGCTACGTTCGCTCAACGCAGGGGCATCACCTTCGCAGCGTATGTTCTTCGCCGAGGAGCTACGACTATCTGACGAGGAGTATGCACTGATAGAGGAGTACGCCACCGAGTTTGCAGCACTTGGCTTCGAGATTGAGTACAAGGGAGATGGTATGATAGTGGTTAGTGGTCGTCCAGCAACCATTGATATGTCCATTCCGCTCGACGAACTTATCTACGAACTACTCCACTGCATCGACTCTGGACGCCTACCATTGGACAAGGAGAGGGAGCGTTTGGCAACACTTATGGCACGCCGTGGTAGTGCAGGCTATGGACGTAATCTGCGTAACGAGGAGGCAACCATATTGCTCAACCGCCTCGCCGATTGCCAAAATATTAGCTTCACAGCCTCTGGTCTGCCAATTATGGCAGAGCTGACAAAGGAGGAGATGGAGGCAAAACTAACGAAACGATAAACTTTATACTCAATTTATAAGTATGCTACTCGAACGTTCAAATACACCCCCTGTGGTGATGAACCTACTCATTGCAAATGTAGTGGTATATCTTGCTATGGAGCTTATCCCCGAAAAGATGATGAGCTTCCCGCTATATAATATCGACCTGAGCTACACTGAACAGACGCTATTTAAGTGGTGGCAGCCCATAACCTATATGTTTATGCACGGCGGCTTCTCACACCTATTCTTCAATATGTTCTCGCTTTGGATGTTCGGTCGCGCGTTGGAGTGGGAGCTGGGAGCTAAGCGATTCCTAATCTACTATTTCGTATGCGGCATTGGAGCAGCCATCGTGCAGCTTGGCGTAGCACAAATCGACTTGGCATCTACCGAGCTATGGTCGCCAGCCTGGATTGCCTATATGCAGACCCCAACAGTTGGTGCGTCGGGCGCAATATTTGGTCTGTTGCTTGCCTTCGGAATGATATATCCGAATGCTGTAATAACGATGATATTTCCACCTATCTCGATGAAAGCCAAGTGGTTTGTTATAATATACGGAATATTGGAGCTCCTGCTCGGCGTATCGGGACGTATGGATAACGTGGCACACTTTGCACACCTCGGTGGTATGTTCTGGGGATGGTTGTTGCTACTATGGTGGCAACGCCGCAATCGTCATCGCTACTACCAGAACTAAACTTATAACTAACACTCTGATTAACCAACAGGGTTCGAGCAACCCATAAACACTTTTATTACTATGTCAAAGAAGAGCGAAACGTACAACAACGAGCCATTCGGCAGAACAGGTCGCAAAGAGCGATCATTTATCGGTACACTCTTTGTTATCGTGCTACTGGCACTCACAATGTCGCTATCTATCGCACTGCTAATTGCATATCTGACACCCTATGTCTCACCTTCGACATTCGGTTCACTCACGATTGTGGGTATATTTGCACCTATACTCTACATCTGTGTGGCAATATGTATGCTTCTGTGGATTGTTATGCGCCGCTGGAAGACAGCCCTTGTAGTGGCCATTATACTGATTCCTGGTGCGTTCCGCTACTCTGATTTCTACAACATCGAGCTAACACGTGAAACCGAGCAAAAGAACGAAAAACAGTCGTTTACGCTAATGAGCTACAACGTTCGTGGCTTCTACGACGAGGAGAAGGGAAAGCATACGCTCGACGAGTTTATCGAATACTTCTCGGAGATAGACCTCGCCGACATCATCTGCTTCCAGGAGTTCTCGCGTGAGGTAGAGGGCGTCGAGCGCATCGACTCGCTCTTCAACCAACGATACAAGAGATGTTATATGCGTGAGACCGTCGAGAATGGTGAGGTAGTGCTTCGCACATATAGTTGCCACCCAATACTTGCGTCGGGCGACATTGCAGGCACGGGACGTGGTACGTCGCAGTGGGCAGATATCGTGGTGGATAACCGTGATACTCTCCGCATCTTCAACAACCACCTCTACACGATGAGTATCTCGCCTGAGGATAGCGCAGATATAGCACAGGGCACGATTCTTAACGATGGCGATCGTATGATGAGCATCATTGACCGTATTGCCAACAACTCCTCAATTCGTGCCGTACACGTCGATACACTTCGTATGGTTATTGACAATACCCCTTATGAGCATATCGTATGTGGCGACTTCAACGACACACCTATGTCGTATGTCTATCACGAGCTTAGCCGCGACCTCGTCGATGCCTTTGTTGAGCAGGGCAGTGGCTATGGCTACACCTTCCGTCCAATGCACGGTTTGTTGCGTATCGACTATATCCTCCACTCCGAGGGTTTGAACTCGCTGTACTATATGGCAAACGAGGATATCGATATTTCAGATCACCTTCCAATCGTTGCTCGCTTGAAGGCAAAGGAGTAGAGCCCATACAATTATAGATAATAGCATAAATTTAGAGCCGCAACTAATTAGGTTGCGGCTCTAAGTTTATGGTTAACTCAACCCTTTTACTCCAAGTTCATCTGATCGATGAGGGCCTGAGTCTGTGGCTTATGACCACGGAAGTTAACGTAGAGATCCATAGGATGCTCGTGGCCACCCTTCTCCAATACCTCATAACGGAACTTGTTGGCTACCTCCTGGTCGAAGATACCCTTCTCGTCGAAGTAAGAGAAGGCATCAGCAGCAAGCACCTCTGCCCACTTATAGCCGTAGTAGCCAGTAGCATAACCACCGCTGAATACGTGAGTGAAGGCTGGGCTCATTGCAGTACCCTCGACAATAGCCGTTACCTGGGTAGGAGCGATAGCCTTAACCTCGAAATCGCGGATATCACCCTCAATAGGCGATGTGATTGTGTGGTAAGCCATATCGAGCATACCGAACGAAAGCTGACGTACGTTATAGTATGCAGCGAGGTAGTTCTTAGCAGCAATAATCTTCTCAACAAGCTCTACTGGCATAGGCTCACCTGTCTGATAGTGCTTAGCCCAAAGGTCGAGATACTCCTTCTCAGTAGCCCAATTCTCCATAATCTGCGATGGAAGCTCTACGAAGTCGCGCTTAACAGATGTACCGTTGATTGACTCATACTTACCCTTAGCCAAGATGCCGTGCAAGCCATGGCCAAACTCATGAAGGAATGTTGTGAACTCGTCGAAGGTAAGAAGCGAAGGGGTATTTGCCGTAGGCTTGGTAAAGTTCATAACAAGCGATACCAAAGGACGCAACTCCTCACCATCGCGAACGCTTACACCACGGAACTCAGTCATCCAAGCACCCTGATTCTTAGACTCGCGTGGGAAGAAGTCGAGATACAAGACAGCCATAAGCTCGCCCGAAGCATCCTTAACCTCATAAGCCGTAGCCTCTGGGTGGTAAACCTCAATGTTTGGAGCCTCGGTAAATGTAAGACCATAGAGGCGATTAGCAAGCATAAAGACTGCGTTCTTTGCATTCTCCAACTGCAAGTAAGGCTTAATCTGCTCGTCGTTGATAGCATACTTCTCCTCCTTATACTTCTCGCTATAATATGCCCAATCCCAAGGCATAAACTCGCCCTCGAAGCCGAGTGAGCGTGCATACTCTGCAACCGTCTCAACATCACGCTTAGCGTAGTCGAACGTAGCATCAAGAAGCTCGTTAAGGAAGCCCTGAACGGTAGGAGTGTTCTCTGCCATACGATCCTCCAAAACATAGTCTGCATAGCACTCATAACCCAACAAGTTGGCAATCTTCAAGCGCAACTCAGCGATGCGGCGGATATTCTCCATATTATCGTTATCGCCACCGAAAGCACGACTATTATATGCTCGGTAGAGAGTCTCCTTGATATCACGCTGCGATGAGTAGGTCATAAATGGAACGTAGCTTGGTGCGTGGAGTGTAAGGGTCCAGCCCTCCTCACCACGTGCCTCAGCCTCGGCTGCCATACCCTCTTTCACGAAGTCTGGCAACTCTTCAACCTTCTTAGGGTCGGTGATGTTATAAGAGAAGGCATTAGTTGCAGCCAAAGCATTCTGACCAAACTCCAAAGTGAGCTGCGAAAGCTCTGAGGTGTACTGACGATACTGCTCCTGAGCCTCACCCTCGAGCAACGCACCCGAACGAGCAAAGTTCTTATAGGTCTCCTCCAAAAGCTGCATATTCTCCTGGTCGAGGTTAAGCTCAGCACGCTGATCATAGACCGCCTTAACACGAGCAAAGAGTTCTGGATTGAGCGATACGTCGTTCGAGAGCTCGGTAAGCTTAGGTGTTACGTTGAGTGCAATCTGCTGCATCTCGTCAGATGTGCAGCTGCCGTTAAGCACGAAGAATACACCCGACACACGGCCGAGAAGCTCACCTGCCTGCTCCATAGCCACGATTGTATTCTCGAAAGTTGGAGCCTCAGGGTTGTTGATGATGGCGTCAATCTCCTGACGATTCTGCTCAATAGCATAGTCGAAAGCTGGCTCGTAGTGCTTCAACTCGATACGAGAGAATGGAGGTGTCTGGTAAGGAGTATTCCACTCCTCAACGAATGGGTTGCCCTTTAATGCCTCAGGCACATCGGTCTGAGCGCAGCCGGCAAGGGCCAAAGTCAATGCTGACATAATGATTGTTGATTTTCTCATAATACTATAATTTAGGTTTCCTAATTATTCTTCGGACGTACTGGGTTAATAGTTCGGTTGCCCACTATCTTCTGAGATGCGACGGGCGTTGGCTCTTCTACCATTGTCTCGTTAAGCTCCACCGACTCAACATTGAGCATATCCTGAAGCTCAGGCTCAACCCAAAGACCACGCGCTTTAAGCATTGGGGTCTTATCAGGGTCTGCACCGCGGAACTTACGATACATCTGCATACCTGGACGCTGGCCGCCCTGTGCCAACAGGTCGTACGGAAGCTATGTGCGAGCTCCTTATCGCAGATATCACGACGCTCCTTGAATGCTGCAAAGGCATCCTTATCAAGTACCTCGGCCCATAGGTAGAAGTAGTAACCCGAAGAGTAACCACCGTTGAAGATATGAGCGAAATATGTATAACGATAACGTGGAGCAATCTCCTCGATAAGGCCTCGACGCTGGTTGAGGTTATACTGCTCGAATGCCTCAACATCCAACTCAGTAGGCTCAGTAAGCGTATGGATATCCATATCAATGAGCGCAGCCGCCGCAAGTTCAGTGGTTACGAAGCCCTGGTTGAAGAGCGATGCTCGCTGAATCTTCTGGATAAGCACATCAGGGATAACCTCGCCATTCGAGTAGTGCGTAGCATACTCCTTCATAATCTCAGGCTCGAATGCCCAATTCTCCATAATCTGCGATGGGAGCTCCACAAAATCGCCCTCAACCTCTGACAAGCCACGGTAGCGCACATCGGCAAATAGGAAGTGTAGAGCGTGGCCAAACTCGTGGAACATAGTCTCCGCCTCGTCGAAGGTAAGAAGCGATGGGGTATCGCCCACAGGAGGGGTGAAGTTGCAGACAATGCCTACGACTGGTGCTTTACGCTCGCCATCGACATAACGCTGCTCGGTGAAGTAACCGCACCAAGCACCGCCACTCTTCGACTTACGTGGATATGGGTCGATGTAGAGTACACCAAGGTGTGAATTATCGGTATCGAGCACCTGATATACCGAGCACTGAGCGTGGTAGCGAGGTGCTGCAATAGGACGGAAGGTAATGCCATATAGGCGGTTAGCAAGATAGAACATACCATCGCGCACGTTGTCCAACGATAGATATTTGCGTACAGCCTCCTCGTCGAGCTGATACTTATTCTTGCGAACCTTCTCGGCATAATACCACCAATCCGAACTCTCGAACTTCTCGCCTGGGTAATCCTGCTCAAAGTAGCTCTTCATCTCCTCCAACTCTCTCTTTGCTGACTCAACAGCAGGCTCCCAAATCTCGTTTAAGAGCGTATAAACAGCGTCGGGAGTACCCGCCATCTGGTCGGCTGTAACATAGTGTGAGTATGAGTCATAACCCAAGAGCTTAGCCTTCTCGATACGTAGCATCGACATCTGCTTGATAATCTCCTTGTTATCATACTCGTTATTATTGTTACAACGCATCAGGTAGCCGTTGTAGAGCTTACGGCGCAAATCGCGATCCTTCGAGTAGGTAAGGAACGGTATCATACTTGGCTTATCGAGTGTAAACACATAGCCCGACTTACCCATAGCAATTGCAGCCTCCTGAGCCTGATTACGAACGCCATCTGGTAGGTCGGCAACCTGGTCGGCACTAAGCTCCAAATAAAAAGCACCATTTTCGGCAAGAAGATTGTTGCCGAAGCGAATCGTGAGCGACGACAGCTCGGAGTTAATCTGCATAAGACGCTCCTTCTGCTCGCCTTCGAGCAACGCACCCGAACGAACGAAGTCGTTGTATGTCTTCTCCAAAAGACGCATCTGCACCTCGTCTAACTCAAACTCCGCACGACGCTCATAGACAGCCTTAACCCTCTGGAAGAGGTCATCGTTAAGCATTATAGCGTTGTAGTGCTGCTCCAATAGAGGCATCATCTTGTTCTGCACCTCCTGCATCTTATCGTCCAAATCCGACGACGATAGCATACCAAAGATAAGGTTTATCTCGGCAAGTTTGATTCCTGCGTTATCGAGCGCAACGATTACATTGTCGAAGGTTGGCTCCTCCTCGGAATTGACAATAGCAGCAATCTCCTCATTATGCATCTGCATAGCCGCCTCAAAAGCTGGCTCGTAGTGCTCGTCGCGTATCTCATCGAACGGAGGTACCCCCAACTCGGTTGTCCACTCTTCAAGCAAAGGGTTTCTGGTAGCCTCTTTTTGCTCCTCGCTACAAGAAAGATTCATAGTCATAACAAACATTAATGACGATAATATTAAAACTCTTTTCATTATGGTTTTTTTTAATTAACTTTGCAAAGTTAAAAAAATTATTGAGGAATGCAACTATTTTATGCCCCCGAAATTTCACTACCACGCTATACACTCCCCGAAGAGGAGTCGAAACATTGCATTAGAGTGTTGAGAATGAGACTCGGAGACGAGCTTTTCCTGACCAATGGTCGAGGTTCACTATATCGCTGTAAAGTGGTGGATGACAACGTGAAACGATGCGAAGTAGAGGTCGTAGAACACATCGAAGAGTATGGCCGACTACCCTACCAACTAAGTATGGCGGTAGCACCTACAAAAAATATCGACCGCTACGAGTGGTTTTTGGAGAAATCTACCGAGGTAGGCGTGGCTGAAATTTGGCCCATAGAGTGCGAGCATAGCGAGCGTCGCCAGATAAAGCCCGAACGTGAAGAGAAGGTGATAACAGCAGCCGTGAAGCAGTCGCTAAAAGCCTACCACCCAACACTCCATACACTGACACCCGTAAAGCAACTTATGGCTATGCCTTTCGATGGTCAGAAGTACATCGCACACTGCAACTCGGAGCTTGGCGAGAGGGAGTATTTAGGTTCACAGCTAAAAAAAGGTGGCAATGTATTAATTTTAATTGGTCCGGAGGGTGATTTTTCGCCAGAAGAGATTAAATTTGCACTCCAAAACGGATTTAAGGCTATATCGCTGGGCAACCAACGACTACGCACTGAGACTGCAGCAGTTGTTGCCACAGTACTCGTATCCACTATCAACTCGCTGTAAATAAATTAATTAAACATAACCCAACACTATGTATTTGGTTACATTATTAGTTACGTTACTTGTCATTGCAGCTATCTGCCTTGCGCCTATCAGCAAGAAGGTGTGGGTGGCAACGGCAGTGATTGGTGCCACGTCATTGGCAGCAATCACACTTGCAGTAATGGCATTCTGTAATGGCTCTGTCGATATCGACTCGTTCAGCACCTCGATATTTGGTGCCGAGAGCATTGCCATCGACCGCCTATCTGCCCTATTCCTCGTCGTTATTGCTGTGGCATCAATAGCCACAGTGCTATACTCGAAGGGCTATGTAGCAGGCTACCTCAACCGCTACTCAGCAGCACACATCTCGCTGCACTACATAGCACTTGTGATGCTTGTGGTGTCGATGATGGTGGTGGTGATGTCGAGCGGAGGTCTCTCGTTCCTCTTTGCGTGGGAGTTGATGACAATAGCATCGTTTATCCTAATCCTGTTCGAGGCCGACCGTCAGGATGTGCGCCGCGCAGCACTTAACTACCTGGTGATGATGCATATAGGTTTTATGTTCCTGGTCGCAGGCTTCGTCTTGTTGTACAATGTTACAGGCTCGGCAAACTTCGCTGCCGTCGAGTACTACTTCAAATTTACAGCACCCCTACCACTCTTTATCATCCTGTTCATAGGCTTCGGTATGAAGGCGGGTCTATTTCCAATGCATATATGGTTGCCTGAGGCACACCCCGTAGCGCCATCGCACATTTCGGCAATTATGTCGGGCGTAATGATTAAGATGGGCGTCTATGGAGTTATGCGTCTGATGCAAGCAATCGACCACAACACCGAGTTGCTATACTCCATCGGTCTTATAGTGCTGATATCGGGCATCGTAACGGGACTTTGGGGCGTTATCTTGGCAGCTATGCAGAACGACATCAAGCGACTGCTTGCCTATTCGAGTATCGAAAACATAGGTATAATCCTCATTGGCTTAGGCATTGCCGCCGTAGGACACGCAGCAGGTAGCAACCTCATAGGTATGTGTGGTATGTGTGGAGCATTGCTACACACCGTTAACCACTCACTCTTCAAGTCAATGCTCTTTTTCAGCGCGGGTAACATCTACTCGAAGATGCACACCACGGCAATGAATCAGATGGGTGGCTTGGCAAAGCATATGCCTATAACCGCCATTCTGATGCTCTTTGCCGTAGTTGCTATATGTGCTCTGCCTCCTCTCAACGGCTTCGTATCGGAGTTGCTCATTTACATTGGTATGTTCAACGGCGTCAGCGACGGTCATGAGGTACTCTACTCTGTGGCAGGAATCATCGCCATTTCGCTTATTGGTGGTATCGTGGTGTTGGCATTCACAAAGCTTTACGGTATGGTATTCCTCGGTTCGCCACGCTCGACGCACGTTGCCGAGTGTACGGAGGTTGACAACCAGCGTATTGTGGCAATCTCTATCCCCGCAATATTCATTCTCTTCATCGGTCTGTTCCCACAATTTGCCATACGTCCTATAACGATGGTTGCAGCCACGGTTACAGGTGGCGACAATAGTGTTGCTATCAACCACTTCGCACCTACGCTCAATGCTATGAGTTGCATAGGCTGGGCTCTTATAGTTATCATCGTTGGTCTGTTCCTTCTGAAACGTCGTGCGCAACGCGACCGCAAGGTTGAGTTAGGGCCTACGTGGGGTTGTGGATTTACTGCAACAAACACCCGTATGCAATATACAGGTGAGTCATTCTCGGAGGGCTTAGAGAACATTGGCAAGCCTCTGCTCAAAGACACTATTGATGGCCGCTCGGTCGAGAAGAGCGAGATATTCCCATCGCCACACAACTACCGCATTAGACACAACGACAAGGTTGACTCGCTGTTGGCACAGTGGTGGGTAAAGATGATGCACCGCATCAACGAGTATGTTATGCGCCTACGCACGGGTCGTATAAACAGCTATATCACCTTCGCACTCGTATTCCTCGTAGCCGTACTCGTTCTAACCCTTCTAAACATCCTCTAACCCACATAAACTTATGATAATATGTTGATTAAGATTCTTAATACGCTATTAATGGTGGCAGTGGCACTCTCGATTACGGGTGTCATCAACCGCACCCGTGCAATCTTAGCAGGTAGAAAGGGCATACGCTTCTGCCAGCATATCTACAATGTGGGTTTGCAGTTGCGTAAGGGAGCTATCTACTCGACCACGACAACCATTCTGTTCCGTGTAGCACCTTGTGTCTATCTCGGGGCTGTACTTCTGGCCTTTCTGTTTATCCCTGTTGCCGACCTCGACCCCGTGTTATCGTTCCACGGCGACATCATACTTGTAGCCTACCTACTCGGTCTCTCACGCACGGCTATCATACTGGCTGCGCTGGATACGGGCAGTTCGTTCGAGGGTATGGGAGCATCACGTGAGGCTCTCTACGGTGCGCTCGTTGAACCAGCACTTATGATGGGCTTGGCAACACTCTCGCTATTCTGCGGATACTCGTCGTTTGCCGATATATTCTCGATGGCACGTGATATGGACGTTAACCTCACGATTGTACTGCTTCTTGTCGCCTACGTTTTCCTTATCATAATGATTATCGAGTCGGGACGTGTGCCTGTGGATGACCCACGCACACACCTCGAGCTTACGATGATTCACGAGGTTATGTGCCTCGACTTCTCGGGAGTGGATATGGCGATGATTCATATTGCTGGCTGGCTCAAAAATGCCATCTTTGCGATGATTGCCGCAAACTCTATTGCCGTGGTATTCTGCTTCCACTGGTGGTTTGCAGCCCCACTTGCGGTGCTGGGCACGGGTATTACAATCGGCTTCATTGAGTCGCTTCGTGCCCGCAATAAGCTCTCACGCAATATCACCTACATCATCACCATCGTGTCGATGGCTGCATTGGTGCTACTCATCGGCTTCCTTCTTATTCAGAACATTGAAATCTAAGATGCGCTATGATACTATCACTTATAATACTCTACGTTCTGACGCTCATCTATCTCTCGATAGCTGACCGCTTTCGTAACCATACATCAATACTGACGATGCAGGGTATCCTACTCTTCGGCATCGCCCTGGCACGACTCCACGAGTTCCACCCCGTAGAGATGAGCTTCATCGTTGTCGAGACGTTGGTCTTCAAGGCTATCGTCATACCTATCATCTTACTGCACATCATCCGCAAGACGAAGATTAACCGCATACACTCCTCGTCGTCGCAGTTTGGTTCGCTGGTGATGTCGATTGCTGCACTTATCGCAAGCTGCACCATCACCTACTATATGGCCGATAGCCGTACGGATATGATATTCTTCGGCGTGGCACTCTACGCACTGCTGTCGGGACTCATCCTCATTGTGATGCGTAAGCGAATCTTTGCCCACTTGGTTGGCTTTTTGGTTATCGAGAATGGCGTATTTCTCTTTTCGATGGCTATCGGTGTCGAACTGCCAATTCTGATTAATCTCGCCATTATGCTCGATATCCTTATCTCGATTCTCATACTCGGTATGTTCCTTCGCCGTATGGATAACGATATGCACACCGACGAGTCGGATGCTCTAACCTCAATTAAAGACTAACTCGCTATGCTTCTATTCCTTATAATATCACTACTGCTTGCCATCGCCCCTATTGCGGTGCGCAGCCAGAGAGCCACAAATATCTTTGCGGGACTATTCTTCGCAACACAGGTTGCCTCTATCATACTCATCTATGTATTCGATTTGCACGATACCGTACTTCTCTCGATATTTCGTGCCGACAGTCTTGCCGTACTCTTCCATGCGCTGATGACCATCGTACTGGGCTTCGCACTGCTCCACTCGTCGGCATATCTAAAAGCCGATAACATCAGCGTGGGTTCGTACAGAGCATACTACACCCTACTTATGCTCCTCGCTCTTGCCATCGTCTGCGTCTATTACTCGGACAACGTAGCTATGACCTGGGTATTCCTCGAAGCCACGACCATCTGCTCGGCAGGTATCATCTACCACCGCGAGTATCAGCATTCGTTGGAGGCTACGTGGAAGTATATATTCGTATGCTCAACGGGTATTGCCATGGCATACCTCGGCATCTTGCTGCTATCGACCGTAGCACAGCACGGTGCTTTGGACTACGCATCACTCAAATCAGTAATCGCTGAGGGCAACCCACTATACCTAAAAGTTGCATTTCTGTTGATGGTGGTTGGATACAGCTGTAAGATGGAGATATTCCCATTCTACACCGTGGGTATCGACGCAAACTATGCAGCACCCGCCCCAGCATCGGCATTCATCTCTACGGCACTGGTAAACGCTGGATTCCTATCTATCTTGCGTATCTACTCGCTCTATGCCACCACCGAGGTATTCGAGTGGGCACGCCACGTTCTGATTCTTATCGGTATCCTCTCACTTGCCGTAGGTGCTATGTTCCTCCGACGCTCGAACAACTACAAACGTTTCTTGTCATACTCGACGGTGGAGAATATGGGTATCGTGGCAATAGGTATGGGTATCGGTGGCGCAGCACTCTGGGCTGCTGTGTTCCACGTCGTATGCCACACGTTGGTCAAGAGTTCGATGTTCTTCCAGGTGGGTATTATGCACCACATCTATGGCGGTGATAGCATTAACCGCATTGGTAACTATATGTCGATAAACAGAGTTGGTGCTATCGGCTTCATACTCGGCACACTCGTTCTTCTCGCATTCCCACCATCGCCACTCTTTATCTCCGAAGTTATGATCTTTATGGAGGTTATCACTGAGGAAAGCTGGTGGTTGCTCATTGCTATGCTCATCCTTATGTGCGTTGTGATATACGCCATCTGGTCTCGCACGCTACGCCTGAGCTACCACACTAATCAGGACGAGTTACACCTCTCGGCAGTGAATCGTCGCCTCTCATACTCGGCAGCCATCCTGCTCCTTGCAGCCATCGTACTCGGTGTATGGCAACCCGACTTCCTGACGGAGGCTATTGATAAAATTGTAAATATCGGCTAAGACTATGGAACTATATCTGAGAACAAACAATCAGGCTTCGGCTATCGCTATTGCCGATATTCCCGTTGTCAACTACATAGAGCTATACAACGACCTTAAAGAGCGTATGGGGTCTGAGCAGTACCACGTGGCACACTACTTCGCCACCGAGATAGAGAATGGTCTGCGTTTCTATCTGCTCCTGCTCGACGATGCGTCGGGCGAGGTACTCATAACCTCGTTCATCCCCGACTACTATACCGAGGGTCTTGCATCGCTCACGGCAATTCATCCAGAGTTTCACCCCTTCGAACGTGAGATAAACGAACTATACGACGTGCCATTCGATAGCCATCCTTGGCTCAAACCGTTGCGCTTTCCACACAACCGTCGCGATAAGCAATCGACAATGGATAGCTACCCCTTCTACTCGATGGAGGGCGACGACCTGCACGAGGTTAACGTAGGCCCTATTCACGCGGGTATTATCGAGCCAGGTGCCTTCCGTTTTATCTGTAATGGCGAGCAGGTGCTACACTTGGAGATAGCCCTCGGATATCAGCATCGTGGCGTCGAGAGTGAGATGCTCCGTAACCAGAATCGCCTGCGCCAGACACTTATCGCCGAGTCAATTGCAGGCGATACGGCAGTAGGACACGCTACGGCATACGCCGAATTGTCTGAGAAGTTAGCAGGCAAGGGCATAAGCCGAGATTTGCAGTTGGAGCGATTCGTGGCTCTCGAATTAGAGCGCATAGCAATGCACATCGCCGATACGGGTGCTCTGGCTACCGACATCGGCTTTCAGCTATATCAGGTGGCGTGCGAGGCACTGCGCACCGTTACCATCAACACCTCACAGGCGTGGTGTGGTAACCGTTTCGGCAAGAGTATGATACGTCCGTTTGGCTCGAACCATCCGCTCACCGACGAGAAGATTGCCACCATCCGCAAGAATATATCGGATGTACGCCGCCGCTACAACGAGATACGCGAGGATATACTCGAATCGCAGTCGTTGCTCGCACGTTTCGAGCAGTGCGGCTTGGTATCTAAGCAGGAGATGACAACCATCGGTGGCGTAGGTATGGCGGCACGTTCGAGTGGTCTGCTGCGTGATATACGTAAGACACACCCTTGGGGTTTGTACGCCACGGAGGTCAACCACGAATCGGTAATGAAGCAGGAGGGTGATGTTATGTCTCGCCTCTCGACGCGTATGGACGAGGTATGGCAGAGTGCCGAGTATATCGAGCAGGCGTTGGCAAACTACCACCCATCGTCGAACATCCCTGCGCCAGACTACGAGGCGGAGTTCAAGCCTAACGCCCTCTCGTTCTCGCTAATCGAGGGTTGGCGTGGCGAGATATGCCACGTGGCACTCACCGACGGCGATGGTAACATTGCAAAGTATAAGATTAAGGATCCAAGCCTCCATAACTGGTTAGCACTTGCCATTGCTGTGCGCTCGGAGGGTATCTCGGACTTCCCTATCAACAACAAGAGTTTTAACCTTTCGTACTGCGGCCACGACTTGTAGCGCAACGATACAATAACGAGATATTATGTTATTTGGAAAAGCTAAGATACTGCGCAGCCACGGCTGGCAATATATCCCCGACCTATACAGCGTAACCCTTACAGAGGAGTTTCGAGGCTTCCCACTGCTGACCATCACCGACGATAAGAGCGATGTGGAGCGTGCTGCGAAGATATGCCCCACAAAGGCTATCACCACCTCACCACTGAGCCTCGATATGGGTAAGTGTCTCTTCTGCGGCGAATGCCAGATGTGCGCCCCAAAGAATATTAAGTTCACCAACGAGCACCGTCTGGCCGCTACACGCCGCGAGGATCTTGTGGTTATGGCGGGACAGACCAAGCCCTGTTTCAACCGTGAGGCAGTGCGCCCTGAGATTGCTAAGTATTTCGGTCGTGCCTTGCAGCTACGCGAGGTCTCGGCAGGTGGCGACGCATCTATCGAGATGGAGCTTGGTGCTACGGGCAACGTAAACTTCGACTTCGGTCGCTATGGCGTAGGCTTCACCGCATCGCCACGCCACGCCGATGGCTTAGTATTGACAGGCCCTATCAGCGAGAATATGGCGGAGGCCCTCGACATCTGCTACAACTCTATCGCTGAGCCAAAAATACTCGTCGTATGCGGCTCGGAGGCTATCTCGGGTGGTCTCTATGCCGATAGCCCTGCGGTCGATAGAAGTTTCTTGGATAAGTATCACGTCGATTTGTGGCTCCCTGGCGCACCAACACACCCTCTCTGCTTTATCGAGGGCATCACAAACCTACGCAAGAAGAGGTAAGTGAAATGGCACGAAAAGTGGTGCATATATGCACAAAGACTGAGCGAGAAGAGTAAACTTCTCGCTCTTTTTTATTCAGCCCATAATTTTACAACATATATCTGTCGCAAATAAGAGGCTCTATTTCCCGGCGGGCATTTAAGTGTGCAGGGCTACGCTCTATCGTAGGTCTGGAACGAGAAGGGGGACTCATACTCCTCACCACGTTCGTGTCGCTCTTCGGCAACAAGTCGCCACTCCGAGAGATTGATATCAGGAAAGGCGGTATCGCCCTCATAGTCTCGATAGACACGTGTAATGTATAGGCGGTCGGCACTTTTCAGAGCCTCGGCATAAATCTGAGCACCTCCAATTACGAATATCTCCTCATCGCCCGCAGCCATCGCCACAGCCTCGTCCAACGAGTGGGCAGTAAGTGCGCCATCGAACGACCTATCGGCACGTGTAATGACGATATTCGTGCGCTTAGGGAGTGGCTTCGAGCCGAGCGACTCGAAGGTCTTACGACCCATAATCACGGCGTGGCCAGAGGTCGTGGTGCGAAAGAAGCGCATATCCTCCTTGATATGCCACAGCAGAGAGTTCTTATCTCCGATGGTGCCATTCTGTGCAATGGCAACGATGATGCTTACCATAGTGAGTTAGAATGATAAAGGTGCTTTAATCGCTGGATATGGATTGTAGTCGCATAGCTCGAAGTCGTCGTAGGTATAGTCGAAAATCGAGTTCACAGCGGGATTTAGACGCATAGTAGGTAGCTTGCGTGGCTCACGCGATAACTGTTCGTCGGCTTGGTCGAGGTGGTTGAGATAGAGGTGAGCATCACCCAGCGTATGGATAAACTCGCCAGGTTCCAAGCCACACTCCTTAGCCACCATCATCGTAAGTAGCGCGTACGACGCAATGTTGAACGGCACACCGAGGAAGGTATCGCCACTACGCTGATAGAGTTGGCACGAGAGGCGACCATCAGCCACGAAAAACTGGAACATCGTGTGGCAGGGCGGCAACGCCATATCGCCAACATCGGCGACGTTCCACGCCGAGACAATCATACGACGCGACGATGGGTTTGTCTTGATGGTGTCGATGACTTGACGTATCTGGTCGATACTCTCGCCATTAGCCTTGCCCCAGCTACGCCACTGGTAGCCATAGACGTGGTTCAAATCGCCAAAGCGGTAGTCCTCGATTGGCGACTCAACACCCGCAGCTGACAAGAATGTCTCGATGTCAACGGGTAGCACACCGTGCTTCACGCACAACTCGTTATAGTAGCGGTAGGCATCGCTATCCCAGATATGGACACCATTATCGACAAGATACTTTATGTTGGTATCGCCACGCAAGAACCACAACAACTCGTGGATGATACCCTTCATAAAGACTCGCTTGGTAGTAAGTAGCGGAAAGCCCTCGGCAAGGTTGAAGCGCATCTGATAACCGAAGATACCCTTAGTACCCGTACCAGTACGGTCATCACGCACCACACCCTCGTGGCGTATCTTTGCTAATAGGTCGAGATATTGTCTCATTATATTTCAAAAGTTTTTAGTTCCAAGCCACGTTGCTCGCTGAGCGTAATATAGGTAGCCTCACTACCCGACCAGTCGCTAAGAAATGCCACCTCGAAACCCTCCTTCGCGGTGCGATAGCCGAGGTGCATATGTCCAAAGATGTATAGCTCCACATCGCTGTGCTCAGCACGATGTTGAGAGGCATAGCTCACCAAGAAATCCAACATATCGGGGGTTATATAATCGGCAGAGTGCGACTTGCGCGATTTACCACTCCACCATTGTCCAAAGCGCATAGCGACGTCGGGATGCACCAACCACTTGAAGAGCCAACGTGCCGACGACGAGCGGAAACAGCTGTTCATAAGGCGCAACATAGGCTTATTCTTGATGTTGAGGTTGTCGCCATGAGCCAAATGTAACTTACGTCCCAAAAGTTCGACAACTATGGGTTTATATACAACCTTTACACCGCACTCCTTAACAAGATAGTCGCCACACCACATATCGTGGTTGCCTGTTAGAAACGTAACTGCCACACCACGGCGTGTCAGTTCGGCAAGGCGTGCCAACACACGCACAAAGCCCTTAGGCACAACTCTGGTGTACTCGAACCAGAAGTCGAAAATGTCGCCCAAGAGATAGAGCTCTTCGGCGTCGTCCGATATCATATCGAGCCATCGACAGAAGGCCGCCTCGGTGCGTTGTACCTGCGCCTCAGAGCCTGCGCCAAGGTGTATGTCCGACACAAAATATATCATCCGACAAGCCCCCTATAACAACTTTTCAATCTGGTTACTAAGTTCCGAAAATGCAAAGTCGCAGGCACTGAGTGTACCATCACGACCTATGAGGAAGGCAGCAGGCACCGAGCCTATGTTATACTGCGTAAAGAGCTCAGGTGAATTACCACCATATACCGATATCCAAGGCAGACGCTGCTGGCGCAAAGCCTCAATCCATACGGCGATATCTCCATCAGCCGACACCTGATAAATCTCGAAACCACGACCGTGGAACTTATCATAGACAGCCTTCAACTCGGCATTTATCTGGTTGCAGATGGCCATCTCTGCCGACCAGAAGTAGAGCATCACAACGTTACCATCGAGCGACGACAGACGGTGCTTTTGCTTATACATATCTTCAAGCTCGATATCAGGGTAATCGACCATCTCCACACGATTGACAAGCTCGACCACAGCCATCTCATCGGCAATCATCTGCTCCAAAACGGCAATATATGGCGAGTCTGGATAACGCAACTTCAAGCCCGGCAACAGATAGGTAGTGAGCTATGTTGATGCCATAGCCGCTAAGCTGTGGAACATACTGCTCAGCCACAGAGTGTTGCAAGGCATAGAAAGCAGCAAGTCTATCACGATTAGCACCTACGAAGCGCATCTGTGCCTGGATGGCATCACGAGCGGCGTTGTATGCCTGACGCTCCATCTCCGACATAGCACCTGTGCGGTGCATAAGGCTCTCGGCGATGCGTGCCAGACGGTCGCCAGCAGCAAAGTAGCTACGGTTGAAGTCGCGGATGAGGGCAGACTCCTCCGACCCCTCGACCTCATAGTTTAAGAAGATATCACCAGCCGACTCCAAACTAATGTTATCGCCAGGATTTACGACCAACGTTACAGGGCGTGTTGCACCCGAGAAGGTGAGCTTGTAGAAGCGTGGCGATGTGCCCTCCTCAACATCGAACTCGAAGCGAAAACCGCCATTATCCGCCAGCTTCACCCCATCGATACGCTCAAGTGATGCGAAGTTATCGGATACACGCTCCAAGAATACCGAATCTACATTACTTCCGACAAAACGACCCGATATGGTCGTTGGGTTATTGCTCTGCGATATGCCGCAAGAGCTAAGTATGGCAGTCGCAATGACTGCAAAAAGCAATTTCTTCATTCCCAAAAAATCAATCTTATACGTTCTCGCCTCGTTGCCACGCGACTACTGCGCCGAACAGAGGCTATCATACCTATCTATAAACGCTATTTATTTATACGTATTGTGGTGTCCGGTGCTCTTTACGCCACCCTTCTGCGCCTTGCGTACCGTACGCACCTGCTTACCCTTCTGCGTCTTGCGAGCGTTAGCCGTATGTCGGAAGTCGCTACGCATATTTCCAACGGCCGTCATATCAATATCCACCTTCGTACCAGCCATCAGCGACATATCACGCATAATAGACTCGTTGTTCGGATACTCGTTGTTATACTCGAAGCTCTTGGCGCGGATGTAGCGCAACATATTGTGTAGCTCGCCAGTCGAACGGCCAGCCACCTCCTCGCGGGTTATCTCACGCATAAAACGCTGGACATACTTACCATAGTGCTTGAACATTATTCGAGTCTGCGGATATGCCAACTTTTTTGGTGTAATCATCAAATCTTGGCGTGATGGTTGTGGGTATGGCGAATCGACATCTAAACGGAAGTCGGACATAATGAAGAGGTGGTCCCAGAGCTTATGCTTAAAGTCATCGGTATCTCTGAGTAGTGGGTTCAGGTTACCCATCACCGCAATTACCGCCTTGGCTTGGCGTGTGCGCTCCTGACGGTCCTCGATTTCGAGCAACGTATCTACCATCTCGTGAATATGTCGCCCGTACTCCGGAAGATAGAGTTTGCGACGTGTGTAGTTATAATTTTTTCTCATCGTTATGCTGTTATTCACTAAGATAATCCAATAAATAGCGGTTACAGTTCATTCTGATATCGAACACAGACCATAGCTTTGGCAAGGCTTGCATACCGGGCCAGAAGGTTGCATCTTTATCAGATAATAGTTAACGGAGGGCCACACGCTACATTGTCATAGGACAAAGGTTGTGGCAAAACCGCAATTTTTACTCTACAAAGTAAATGCAAATTATTCACAAATACAAACTATGACTAAAATTTTACTCCTTTCGCAGTCAAAAAGTCTGCTCAACTCGCTCTCCGAGCGATTACGATTCGAGAATTTCGCAACCGACGAGGCGGATGATAATGAGCGAGCTACCGAAATGTGTCGTGAAGGCAAGTTCGATGTTGCTATTGTTGATGACCAGATGGCTGTTGGCGATATGCATCTTCCGACAATCGTTATCACACGCCAGCCCAACATCGACTCGGCAGTCGAGGCACTGCGCCACGGTGCAATAGACTACCTATCGACACCCATAGATATGAACCGCCTGCTCGACACCCTCCGCACCATCGACAGCGAGCCCGAGGAGGAGAACTGCACCACGCGACGCGCCATACGTCATAGCACGAAACGCACGAATTGTGCCACACAGCCCATCATTGGCGAGTCGGCAGCCATCGAGCGTGTACGCAATATGATACTGCGTGTTGCACCATCGAACGCGCGTGTTCTTATCCTCGGCGAGAATGGCACAGGCAAGGAGCTTGTAGCGCGCTGGTTGCACCACAAGAGCAACCGTGCGCTCTCTCCCTTTATCGAGGTGAACTGCGCTGCAATACCTGCCGAGCTTATCGAGAGCGAGCTCTTCGGCCACGAGAAGGGGGCATTCACCTCGGCGGTTAAGCAGCGTAAGGGGAAGTTCGAGCTTGCCGATGGTGGCACACTCTTTATGGACGAGATTGGCGATATGTCGCTCTCGGCGCAAGCCAAGGTGCTACGTGCGTTGC
>X3_Alpine_Chamois__coassemble_7_pt1 | contig 23988 bp, 24 predicted proteins | sample X3_Alpine_Chamois__metabat2_high_PE_002 | metagenome-assembled genome bin X3_Alpine_Chamois | reverse complement strand
TAGCCGATATTACGATGCAGGATCCGGTTGCCATATCCCTACAAGGCGAGCTCTATGCCCTTGAGCGTAGAACGCTCGCCGAGTACAATGGCGACAACTCTCTCTTCATCTCTCGTGCAGATGTACTACGACTTGACGAGGACTTACAATCACGACAACCTGTAACGACATACGATATTGTTGCAGGAGGGATTGCAAAGTTTGACAACACACCAACAACCACATATCTTGCACCTATCAGCAGTAGTGGCGACTTGATGTTGTTGGAGTTTACTCGCAAGCCCACGAGATTTCGTCTTGTGATGCGCCCTGCGCCAGTTGCAACCTCTCACCACTTTAGCATCGCGATGCCAAGTAAGGAGTATCTTGCCACGCTACGCCCCTGCTTTGACGGGGGCGCAGCAACGCAGCCTACGGCACAGTCCACCGCTTCGCAAGACCTCTCCCAACAACTCGGCAGAGAGATATTCAAAGAACTACATCAGATGATTCTCACAGCTCCAGACACATCGGACTCACCCGATACAGAGCAGAGCCCAGAATCATTAGATGAAGGCTTAAAAGACATGTAAAGAAGACAGGGGCTGCAACGCCCCTGTTCTCATATTATCTATCTTGCAAAAATCACATTTGCAATATCTGATAATTTTCCAATAGCTGTATCAGAAAAATAACCTACAAGAAAACCTATTCCACAAGACTCTGGAATACTATACACTTCTCCTGTAGTGTAACAAGACATGATGACAACAAAGACAACCGCAAGAACACCAGATATCCATGGTGTAAAAATTCTCCACAACCGCCTCTCCTCGTGCCAATAACCCCTAGCAACGGTACGATACAACCACTTAGTTGTAAATGATATTCCTCCTATCATTCCACCCACCCAAGCAAAGCAATAACTAAATACTGTAGGAGATAGTGCGAAGGCATTTTCGATAATATGACATTTATATTGAACACCCAATATGATAGCAATAATGCATGTTACACCTAATATAACAAGTAAATATATCTTTTCATGCTTAATAAATCTACGAGCCTCTGATGGGTATTTAGATTTCCAATCATATTGCTCCCTTCCATCTGTAGGGAAATTGTTACTGATTTTATCAACTCTTTTTTCAGTTTGGGGTTCTTTATCTGTTTGGGATGTAGACATATGAGGACTTTTATTACTTATCAAACATTTGTTTATAGGCTAGGACTGACCTCGCTACATTCTCGTAAAATGGATTACTCTTCCAATCATATTGTTCCTCCTTCCCCACACTACGAGCTATTGCCTTACGAAATAACTGACTCGGTATGTTCGAATCCGTAGCAATAAATGATACTCCATCCTGATTCCGATAGTACAAATATGGAGTGCCATTGCTGATATATGTAGAAGTCATATCCATTGATGGTATATGCTTCCAATTGTAATTTATCCCAAAATAATCTTTAACACTCTTTACCAAATCTATCTTGGTGGGAACAATATGAATATGAGCATAGTCTACACCACAACCAACTAATTTATTCGAACAATATGCACCATTTTCAAATATAACATAATCGCCATATACCTGCTTGACTATTTTTCCAACATAATCAATCAACTCGTTTAACTCATCATGTAGAGTTTGTAATTCTATGTAACCATATGACAAATAATGTTCTTTGGGAATAATTAGTAACCATCCCTCTACTATTGAGCCTAACGAAGGAATAACAGCAAAGTGTTCTGTCTCATACAACCTTACATTATATGACTCTGAATCATTAAATTTTTTAATGCTCATTATTACTTTTATTACTAAGTTACAATTCTGTGGACATTTTGTGGTTTCGCACACATTATACACACAAATTATAATCCTAATTGTAGTCCCTTTGGTTTATTATGAGTATTTGTATATGTACAAAATCTCAATTAGATAAACTAAGTTGCCAAAAAGAACCTACTAATATCAAGCGCCAAAGATATATAATTTATACGATAATTAGCTCATTTTTTTGTAAAAATACATATTATTACATTTATGTCTTTAAATTTAATATACCTTTTAACTCAAAAAAGACTTACTATGCTAGCACAACAAATGTACAATATCAACTACTCATATGTGTCCCATGGTAATATCACGCAAACATATCCTCCATTCTCTTTTTCACTTCCTGTTCACGAGTATTTTTATAGTAATGCTTTGCTATAGTCTGTGGGCTATTACCCGCCATCTCTGCGACCAGGAAAGCATCATACTCCGTTACCATCTTTGAAATAAAAGAGCCTCTTGCTGAATACCATGTAATATGCTCTCTAATACGAAGTAGTTTACATACTTTCTTTAAAGTTCTTGCTACCTCCTCAGACAAATCGTTAACTTTATTTTGTCTCTTAATCGCTATATCATGATTCGCTGTAAATATAGGAAAAACATAATTTGCATATCCAGTGCCCTTATACCTTTGTATAATCTCCCTTCCAGGTTTTAACAACATTGACTTTGCCTTCTTCGGATACTTAATGCGTTCATATATAATCTTGTCACCTTGAATCATATTCCAAGTAAGGTTACACACATCTACATTCGACATCCCACCAGTAAAATAACTAAATAAAAACAAGTCAATATGTAGCTGTTCTCTTGGATTTAAAAGTGTTCTGTCTACATTTATTATTTTGGTGATAGCCCTCTCTGAAGCTGCTCTAGACTTCGTTTCATTAAATTTCATATCATCGCCTAAAATCTGAAATGCATCTAGGTTTACTCCATACATACCCTCTTTCTTAGCATAGTTACATATAGCCCTTAATCGACGAAGTTTTCCTGCCAGCCCTGCCTTATTTCCATTGCGAATGCCTTGTTCCTTAGTCCAAAATGCAAAATCCAATAAAAATTGCTCTGTTATATCTTGAAAATAGTATGAAGAGAACGACTTTCCATATCGTTCGTTCGTAAATTGGATTAACACTTTACGAATGGCAGCATAATGCTTGGCATTTCCTAAACTTTGCACAATCACACCATTTTTGAAACGCTTCTTCTCTCTAAAATAAAGCTCTATCGATTCAATCATCTGAAGCACTGATTTAACCTTCACTTCAGGGTTAGTTCTTTCCGCTTCATCAAATGCGTGAGACCACTGAATAGGAGACCATGCTCGACCTTCAATTTCCCATTGATCCGCAACATGAAGGTACTCATTCTTGAAATCGAATATTCTTTTGTTTTTAGACGTCGCTGCAGCACTTCCTGTTCTAAAACTTTGGGACTTTTGATCCCAATCCTTTATTGGTCCAGTAATATCTAGTACTTTAGGAACTCGATTATAACCACTTTTGAAGAATATCATCTTCAATTTAACCATCATAGGATCCTTTTTGTCCTGTTCTCCACGAATGTTAATTGTATACCTACTCATATAAAAGTAAATTAGTTGATATTAGTACTTTAATTTGACTTCGTAAGGTCCAAATCTACCTACATAGAAGCCTACATAGAAGTATAGAATCAAACCTTAAAAAAGGTTTAATCGTTATATATTCTATGCCTACTAAAATCAACTAATCACCTATATAACAAAGAGTTGCCAGGATAGTTAATCCCAGCAACTCAATATACGGGACGTACTTGACATACGTCCCATTGACGGCTTTTTTTGTTAGGGGCCGCAATCGACCCCTTATCACAAAAATTTAGAAGAGGTAGCCCGTATTAATATAGAACGCTCCATTACCATCCTGCTTGCGGATGAGAGGATTGCTGCTAAATCGGCTAATAGGCATACCGTACTCGAATGCCACAATGAAGTTCTGGTTCATAATGAAGCGCAGACCCGCACCAACGGTAATATGAGGGCGGTCGTGGTCGAGGCCCTGAGCCATATATGCCTCATACTCGGCACGATCTTCCTCTTTACCCTTGAAGCTCATATCGTACTCTTTGGTAACCATCGTACCATCGCTAAACAGATTCAAGCCGAAGGCGATATTCTGTTTCCAGAGCGTGAATGAGACAAAACGCCAACGAAACTCAGCATTATACGACAGCATATCGAGGCCCTGCACACGATTACGCATTATACCGCGAATTGTGCGATAGCCGCCCATACCATCACGGTCGTAGGTCTGTCCCATAGTTGTGATATATGGAAGAACGTAATATGGTGCATTCTTGCCGAATGTACCCTCATAATTGAGACGATAGGCAAAGGTTAGAATATCGTTCTTAACGATAGGCACATAGTGGCGGAAAGTTGCAGAATAGCGGTAGTAAGGATGTGTCGTACCGAGCCACTTAGGAGCTGCCATCAAGTGAGCCTCAGCCCAGATACCACGCGATGGAGCACCCTCCTTATCACGTGTATCGAACAACAGACCAACGCGCACCGTACTGTTGACACCACCCCACGCCTCATCCTCAGAGATGATGCCCCACTTACGATACAAATCGAAGATTGTAGGCTCGGTAGCGGGGAATATCTTATTCTCAGCCTTATTCTTATTAATCTTGGCGAGGTTCAACGCCTGCTGATTCTTATATCCCTGCTTGAAGTAGCTAAAATGGTAGCCAGCCTCCCAAAAGAGTTTCTTATCCCAGATATTACCTACAAAGTCGGTCTTAAAGAGTAATGCCAGGCGGTTGATACGATATTTTGGCGTATAGATAAAACTCTGAGGGTCAAGATTCTGCTTATCCTTACCCATAGCAACTCTCTCGTGGTCGTAGTGCGCCATATAACCGTTGAAGCCATAGAAATCCATAGCCTTCTCGTTAGTGATGGTCAATGCCGTGGACCAACGCACACCAGGGATGAGAAAGCGGTTATCGTAAGAGACCACAAAGAGCTGCGAACCCTTAGTGAAGAACGATGCCTCGAAATACCAATGCTGGCGAGTGTTAGGATAGGTAGAGCCATCGCCAAAGTCGTAGATATTGAGCAGTGCACCGAGCTGGAAACCCTTATCGGCATCAAACGCAACAGCGGGGAGCGGACCAAAGTTATAACCCGTCTTAATAATCTCCTTTTTGCCCTTTTCTGGCTGTTCAGAAACAGATGACTCAGCCTCCTGAGCATTTACATTTACGAATGTAAGAGCCGCAATGGCGGCAACTAAAATAGATTTTATCTTCATAATGTTTGGCTATTTACTAAATATTATACGACGAATCTCGTGATACTTCGCCCTGAGTTCTCGATTGCGCCACAAACGGATATCGGAGAAGAATAGGCGTAACAGACGGTAGCTCTCCTGCGCAACGATAGGTGCTGGTAGTAGAGCAATGGTTAGTGGCAATGCCCACTGCCAAGGCAAGAAGACGTATGCCAGAACGGAGTATATAATCATAAGTATAGGCCACACAACAAGGTTTACGAGATAGCGCACCGAGTTGCGGAAAGCGTAATCTTTGAGCACTCTAAACAGCATAGCACAGATGCCGTGCAACGGAAGAGTGAGTATCGCCACAGGAATGCAATATGGCAGGGTAAGAATAAAGAAGAGTATCTTCAACATTCGCGAAAGAATTGCATACTTAACAGATACTGACGATAGACTGATTCGATTACGTTTGCGTATTTCAGCGGCTTCACGGCCTAATCTAAGGAGTTCCTCCGAGAGTTCAGGATTATGAGCCTGGATATACGCCATATGTTTCACGGTCATATTGTTGGCCGCAAAGTGAGCATCTAAGCCACGAAGCTTACCCATTTCGGCATCACTCTTCAAGTGGCGCACCTGCATCTTCACTACCGCGGCACATATCTCATACGTAGCATCATAATTCTCATCGTTCGGAATGTAGAAAATCGACTGCTTCATACGCTCGTCGAGTAGCTCTTTCATAAGGTTTATCTGCTCAGCCTGTGCAAGGTCGGCGTGTTGGGCGATAAACTCTCCTACGTTGATAGCCTCACCAACCTGCACACGCACCGTAGAACGAAAACGGAAGAAGTTACCATAGCGCATACCGATAGGTATGATATAGAGCGGTGTATCGGGCATAAGGCTCTGACTCTGAAAGGCTATACGAAAAATACCCTTCGACAGTGGCAGAGTTGAATATTTTGCTTGGTGCGTACCCTCAGGGAAGATGCAGAATGGAATCTTATCACGCAATACATCAACTGCCTTCTCTATGGTTTAATTATTCTTCTTAACCTCCTCATAACCATCACGCATACGCATAATAGGCATAATTTTCAGGAAGTGAAAAATCTTGGCAAGCGTTGGATTCTTAAAAATATCGGCACGCGCCACAAAGACCTTAGGCTTGCGATCCATTGCCAAGATTACCAAGGCATCCATTAGGGCATTGGTATGGTTAGGTGCATAAATCACCGCACCGTCGGTAGGGATAGTCTCCCTGCCGACATATTTTATATTTCGATATGACAGATGGAGTGCTAAATCAACATAATAGCGCAAAAAGTCATACCAAAAGTTCCTATCTTGAATCTTTTTAGCCCTGCCCATAGCGACTATTTGAGTGAACTACGACGGAAGATGGTTGCCATTGTTAGACCAGAGATAATGTGCCATATACCCCACAAGGCTGTGATAATGACCATTCCACCATTATGAGACCATACGTCAACAGCGAAGATTGCGGGGTTAAACAGAAGGGCAAGACCAAGGCCTGAATTCTGAATACCCACCTCAATAGTGAGTGAGCGACGATCAGCCTTTGGCAACTTCAATAGCGTAGAGCCAAAGTATCCCGTACTTAGAGCCAATCCGTTGTGAAGCACCACAACAACCAGAGCAGCGAGAATGCACGCATATACACTCCACTTCTGTTCAAGACCCGTAAGCACCTGTGAGAGTGATACGGCGACCATACCGATAAAGAGTAGAATAGAGAGTATCTGTGCAGGCTTCATAATCTTCTTTGCCGCATTTGGGAAATAGTGCGCAAAGATAACACCCAAGATGATGGGTAATCCGAGGATTAGGAGAATCTGCTCCAACATATCGCCAAATGGAATCTCTAATGTTGGGATGTCATTCTTAACTGCTGCAAACTTACAATACAGCGTACCCCAGAACCAGAAATTAAAGGGGGTTACAATAGGTGCAAAGGCGGTAGTAACAGCCGTCATCGACACCGAGAGTTCAATATTACCCTTCGAGAGCGACGAGATGAAATTGGAGATATTACCACCAGGGCACGATGCCACCAAAAGCATACCGATAGCCACCATTGGTGTGATAAACGGATTGAGAACGATTGCCAGTAAGCAAGTTAGAGCTGGCAAGACAACCCATTGCAAAAGAATACCTGTGATAAACGACTTTGGATTTTTGAATACATCTCGAAACGTTTGAACCTTTATGCCCAACGCTACACCAAACATTACGAATGCCAAAATGATATTGACAATAACCATCTCACCGGCACCCAAATTGATATTCAGGGCATCCAAATTCATCAACAACTCCTTCATACTGATTCTATTTTACAACCTCCCGTGGTTGTGGGTTTAGTAATTATTATGCTCAAAAAAAAACTCTAATCAGGTCGAAATGAATATTTATCAGACCATAAAACAATAAGCATTAATACGCAAATGTAACCATTTTTTCCATAACACAATTATAATAGTGTATTTTAAGTATAAATACCCATTATCACAAGATTACATAAATTTCGTGGTTGACACTGAATATTTTACAATTAAACTAAGTATCTTTGTGGAAAATAATGACCAACAACTATGATTTCTATCATCACCTACATCGTCACAACCGTGTTATTTTGCCTTATTCCAGCAGTAGTTTTATGGCTCTGTCGCAGGCTGCCACTCCTCGGCAAGATTGGTCCGATTATGACGCTATATGCAATCGGTATAGTCATCGCAAATATCCCAAATCTGCCCGCGGAGCTTAAAACAATTCAAGATGTCCTGCCCAATGTGATGATACCACTTGCCATACCTATGATGCTTTTTAGTTGCAACTTCACACTCGGCGAATTGCGTATGCAATTAAAAGTTGTGGTAAGCGGCTTTTTATCAGTGGCACTGGCAGTTAGTGGCGGTTATCTACTATTTGGCTATAAGCTAACAGAGGGCACTGAGATAGGTGGCATAATATCGGGAATGTACACAGGTGGCACACTCAACGCCGCAGCCTTGCAAACCATATTTGGGGTGAATGGCGAAACCTTCGTACTCATAAACTCCTACGACATCATAATCTCGTTCCTATATTTCGTCTTTCTGTTTAGTTGCGGCATAAAACTCTTCCGTAAGCTCTATGGCGAGAAGCACTCGACAAAAGAGGAGATATCGACAGAACGAGAGAAGAGGGATACCCCATCCAACCCATATAGCGGTCTTTGGGGCAAGGCAGGAATGAAGGAGCTTGGCAAGATTGTAGGAGCTACACTCTGCATCGTGGCCCTCTCGGCAGCCTCGACTCTACCCTTCCCATCAGAGTGGTTTATGGTAATATTCATCCTTATGCTCACCACGCTGGGTGTTGCGGGGTCTTTCATCAAGCCACTGCGGAAATTGAATCGTAGCTACGACATTGGTATGTATCTTATCTACATTTTCAGCCTTTCGATTGCTACGATGGCAGATTTTTCGAATATAGACATTACACAAGGTCTCATACAGATTGCCTTTATGAGTTTTGCGGTGTTCGTATCGCTCGCAATACACGCAATATTCTGTCGTCTGCTACGTGTCGATGCAGACTCAATGGTAATATCATCAGTTGCCTTCATCAACTCACCACCATTCGTTCCAATGGTCGTTGCTGCAATGCGCAACAAGGGGGCTTTGGTCGTAGGACTCGGCGCAGGTATCGTGGGCTATGCACTGGGTAACCACTTCGGTGTGCTGATGTCTAAATTGTTGGAGATATTATAGTACACAGGCACGATTTATGCGATTTATGGTACGAAAACCATAAATTTTGCATAAGTTATGAATAGAATTATCAAGGGATTACTCCTTGCGACCACTGCTCTGGCAGGAGGCTCACATCTTTCGGTTGCTTGCACAGGCATATCACTAACGGCTGCCGACGGCAGCTACATTCAAGCTCGTACCATAGAGTGGGCATACGGCACACTAAAAAGTGAATATGTAGTAATACCTCGCGGCGAGCAACTCTGCTCATACACCCCAACAGGTGCCAATGGTTTGAAGTTCGATGCACGCTATGGCGTACTGGGTCTCGCTGTGGTAGAGAAGGAGTTTATTGCCGAGGGTATCAACGAGGCAGGGCTATCGGCTGGGCTCTTCTTCTTCCCTCGATATGGCAGCTACAAGCCCTATAACGCTACGCACAACGACAAGACACTTGCCGACCTTCAAGTAGTGCAGTGGATGTTGACACAATTCTCGACTATCGATGAGGTAAAGGAGGCAATAAAACGTGTGGATGTAGTATGCTTAGAGCCAACATCGGTTGTGCATTGGCGTATAGGCGAGCCATCAGGACATCAGGTGGTTATGGAGATTGTGGATGGTGAAGCACACTTTTACGAAAATAGTGTCGGAGTACTGACCAACGCCCCAGGCTTCGAGTGGCAACTCGCCAACCTCGAAAACTATGTCAACCTACGTCCTGGAAGTGCAGCTAACCTTCGCCTTGGGGAGGTTACACTTCAACCTCTCGGAGGCAGCTCGGCAATGCTCGGTCTGCCTGGCGACTTCACACCACCATCACGCTTTGTACGCGCAGCCTTCTTCCGTAACAGCGCACCTCAGCGACAAAATGGTATAGAAACAGTATTGGAGTGCTTCCATCTGCTCAACAACTTCGACGTGCCGATAGCGATTGAGAACCCAGCCGAGAAGAGTCTGCCAAGTGCCACGCAGTGGACATCTGCAATAGACCTCACGGCACGTCGTGTATATTATAAGACAGCATATAACAGCACTATACGTTGCATTGACCTCGCCACCATCGACTTTGGCAATGTTGAATATGCGACGTATCCTCTCGACAAGCTACAAAACGAACCGATTGAGAACATAACAATTCCACACAAATAGGCGGAGATTAAATAAAAAGTGGATGGCTAATTTACCTTTTAGTCATCCACTTATGTATCTGCTTGCATTACAATTAAAAATCGTCGTCAGCAGGGTCATCTGATACTGCATCGGCGAGTTCGTCAGCACCCTTCAAGTCGTCATCATCGTAGTATCCCTCATCTGCATCATCCGAGCCATCGTCAACCTTAACATCAATCTTGACCAAGTAGTAGGTCTCCTCAGTCTCGTAAGGCACAGTGTAGAAGAATGAGCCATCTGGTTTATCGTAGCGAGTCATAACCTCGCTAAAACCAAGTGGATACAACGCCTTAACCTCAGCCTGCTGCTCCAACGTAAGATTGTTAAAACTTGTAATCAGTCGTTTCTTCTTATTCTCAGTAGCCATAATTCTAAAACTTTCTCCTAAATATAATTCCCAAACATCCGACACGCCGCCGAACGCATATCTCAAAAATTTTCCGCAAATGTAGCGACATTTTGATAATGTGCAAGCATTGACGAATATTTTTTTTATTTTTTCGATTTTTCTTCGTTGTTCAAAACAAATTGTGTACCTTTACGCAGGTATTAGATAAATAAGAGATATGGCGCGCGAAGAGGACATCAAACGGATGCGCGAGTTGGAGAGTCAACTCAACCACTATAACTACAAATACTACGTTGAGAGCATATCCGAGATATCGGATTTTGAGTTCGACGCACTGCTCAGAGAGTTGCAGGAGTTGGAGGCACAATACCCCGATGCCTGCGACCCAAACTCGCCTACAAAGCGTGTGGGTAGCGACCTTTCAACAGAGTTCCGAAGTGTCGAGCACCGCTACCCTATGCAGTCGCTATCGAACACCTACTCAATAGAGGAGCTATGCGAGTGGATAGACCGCATCGTAAAGCAGATTGGCGATGTGGAGTTTGTCTGTGAGCTTAAATTCGACGGAACAGCAATATCGCTAACCTACGAAGATGGGGCACTGAGTCGTGGTGTAACACGTGGTGATGGACGTATGGGCGATGATGTAACGAACAACGTGCGTACCATAGGTTCTATCCCGCTTCGTCTGCAAGGCGAGGGTTACCCCACAGTATTCGAGATTCGCGGCGAGATTATCATGCCTTATGCATCTTTTGACAGGCTCAACCGCGAACGTGAAATAGAAGGCTTGCCTCTTATGGCAAACCCACGAAATGCAGCGGCAGGAACACTCAAACAGCAATCGTCGCAGGTGGTTGCCCATCGTGGTTTAGACTGCACACTCTATCAGCTCGCTGGCGACACACTCCCCCACGCCACACATTGGGATAACCTTATGGCAGCACGTAGCTGGGGATTCAAAATATCGGACCACACGAAAATTTGTCGCATACGTGCCGAAATTGAATCATTCATCAACTATTGGGACGAGGAGCGCAAGAACCTACCATACGCTACCGACGGCGTAGTTATCAAGGTAAATAGCTATCTGCATCAGCGTTCGTTAGGTTCCACGGCAAAGGCTCCGCGCTGGGCTGTGGCATACAAATTCCAGGCTGAAAGAGCACTAACACGCCTCGTGAGTGTCGATTTTCAGGTGGGACGTACGGGAGCTATTACACCAGTTGCCAACCTCGACCCCGTACAGCTGGCAGGAACAACCGTAAAGCGTGCTTCGATGCACAATGCCGACCAGATTGCAGCCCTCGACATTCGTCTGGGCGATATGGTCTATGTCGAAAAGGGGGGCGAGATTATTCCTAAGATTACAGAGGTAGAGCTATCGGAGCGTTCGGCAGATAGCAAACCATTCGAATATATCACCCACTGCCCTGAGTGTGGCTCGGAGCTCATACGTTATGAGGGCGAGGCAAAACACTTCTGTCCCAACAGTCAGGAGTGTAAGCCACAAATAATCGGGCGTATAGTACACTTCGTTGGGCGTAAGGCAATGGACATAGAGGGATTAGGCTCTGAGACCATAGAGCTGCTATGGCAGAGTGGTATGCTCCGAAACATATCGGATATCTATCACCTCGACCCAATACAACTTGCTGCGTTACCACGACTTGGAGAGAAGTCTGCAATGAACATTCTCGATGGCATACAGCAATCAAAACAGGTGCCATTCGAACGCGTGTTGTTTGCTCTCGGCATACGTTTCGTGGGTGAAACCACAGCGAAATATTTAGCATCACACTTCATAACGCTCGACGCTATTGCTACGGCAGACAAAGAGGAGCTGGCTGAGGCCGAAGAGGTAGGTGAGAAGATTGCCGTTGCCATCACTGAGTATTTCGCCGATGAACGTAATCGTCGCATTATTGAGCGTCTTAGAGCTGCTGGGTTACGATTCGAAATGGAGGAGAAGGTGTTATCATCAAACGCATTGGAGGGTAAGAATGTGGTGATATCGGGCAAATTCGAGGGTCGTTCGCGAGATGATATGAAGGCTTTGGTCGAGGAGCACGGAGGTCGCAACTTAGCAGCCGTATCGGCTAATGTAGATTTCATTGTTGCAGGCGAGAATATGGGACCCGCCAAGAGACAGAAGGCGGAGAAATTGGGTATCAAGATTCTCTCTGAGCAGGAGTTTATGGAGCTTATAAACAGCTCAGCACAGAGCAAGAGTGAAGAATCTCAGCAGAATACTATAATTGAAGAGGCGCAGAGTGCTACACTTCCAGACAAGCAGACATTCTCCGAGAGTGTGGTACAGGGCAGTCTATTTTAATTTGATAAACGCAAAAACAGATACTACTATGGTACAGGAGAAGATTAAAGGTGTTGGCGTGGCGTTGATTACCCCGTTCAACAACTATGAAGTAGATTTCGAGGCACTTGGCAGAATGGTCGAGCATACCATAAACGGAGGCGTTGATTACATAGTTGCCCTCGGCTCGACAGCCGAGACTGCAACAATGTCGTTGGCAGAACGTGATAAGGTACTAAGATTCATTGTAAAACAGGTGAATGGTAGAGTACCAATTGTGGCAGGTATGGGCTCCAACGACACACACTCTCTCGTTGAGCAGCTTCGTTCGTTCGACCTATCTGACACGGTAGCCATACTCAGCGTAGTACCCTACTACAACAAACCATCGCAAGAGGGCATTTATCGCCACTATATGGCAGTAGCTGAGGCATCACCCGTTCCGGTCATCCTATACAACGTTCCAGGTCGCACAGGTGTTAATATGACTGCTGAAACCACTCTACGTCTGGCTCACGCCAGCAGCAATATTGTTGCCGTGAAGGAGGCATCGGGCAACATCGAGCAGATGCAGACGATAATAGATGGTCGTCCTGATAACTTCCTCATTCTATCGGGCGACGACGGTATCACCGTAGAGCTTGTGAAGCGTGGCGGCGAGGGTGTAATTTCGGTTGCAGCAAACGCCTTCCCTAAGCTTTTCTGCGAGTGCGTACACCACGCAATTGAGGGCAATATCGAGCAAGCTGAGGGCGAGATAGCAAAGATGGATGAGCCTATCAACCTACTATTCAAGGAGGGGAACCCTACGGGAGTTAAGACAATGACAGCTGTGATGGGCATAACCAACAAAGAGGTTCGTCTTCCACTCGTCGAAGGTAGTGAGGGGCTACACAAAGAGATAGAAAAAGTGGTCGAGAGATACCAACTACGTTAATCGCTACGTTGATTGGGTATAACTAAAAATGTAACGTATGAGGTCATTAATTCTTAGTCTGCTATCAATCGTTTTGCTCTCCACCGCATCATTTGCACAGGAGGCAGATTTTGAGTCACGTGTACCAGATGAGGAGGATATCATACATCAAACTCTATCGACATCCTCGCCCTACTACTACACGAACCTTTTACTGAAATATCGCAACGGCAATGAACCTCTCACTGACGACGAATATTTCTACCTATACTACGGCTATCTTTATCAGGAGAATTATCGTCCCTTTGCCGAGAACAAGGCTTTGGACGAGATGTATGCCATAGTCAGTAGCATAGACCCCGACAGACCATCGGTTCATCAGCTCGAAATGCTCATCGAAAAGGGTATAGCAGCAATGGAGCTCGACCCATTTAACCCCAAAGTACTCAATATGATGGCATTCGCATACGGAGCTCTGGACGACCCACATCGTGAGCAGCTATATTTCAACCATCTAAATGGCATATTGCGCACTATCGAATCCTCGGGAACAGGATTAAAGGAGAACTCTCCGTGGCATATACTTATGTTCTCGCACGCCTACGACGTGATATCTGCAAAGGGCTATGCCTACAACGAGGCGCGCATCATAAGTCGTACGGTAGAGTATGTTCCGCTAATAAAAAAGACCCACGATAAGGTTAAGGGTTACTACTTCGATTACAGCCGTGTATATCGCAACAAGCCCGACGACGTTACCTTCAAGAGAGAAAGAACGTGGCAGTTTAACAACCTAAAACCTCGTGAATACAAGTAACCACGAGCAGATATGCAAAGAAGAGACATTCAAGTGATGAATACTCATTACTTTTTTGTACCTTTGCGCAAATTATTTAAGATAAAATGAGACAACTTTATAACCTACTTCTTGTTGCTTTTGTAGCCATAACACTTAGCGGGTGTAATCGCAATAAGCAACCCGAACTACTCTACGACATAAATATTTCGGAGAGGGTGATATGTGCATTCGATGGTCAGACCGTTGAGGTGGAATACTCGTTGCAAAATCTTGCCGATAATGTTGCGGAGGTCAATATAACAGCCACAACTGATGCCTCTTGGATAACAAATATTGACACCTCTACGGCAAAGCTCTTACGCATTACGATTGAAGAGAATAGCGCAGAGACACGTAATGCAGAGATTACCATCAAAGCTGATGGCTATAAGGCTACAACATTTCGTCTGACACAATATGGCACGCCACCAGAAGTAGCTACTCATACGTTAATGTACTTCTTCTTCGGCACAAGTCTCAACCGATATTTCAAGACCAACCTACAAGATGCCGCTCTCGCCATCGAGACTGGCATCCTCGGCAACAGCAACCGTGTGGTATTCTTCCGACAGCAGAACAACCAGAGTGCATACATAGGTGAGTTGTGCTTCGACATAAATAGCGGTGAGTGTATCGAACGTAAGATTGAAGATGACATTGACATAGGTGGCAAGCAGCTTACCCCAGAGGATATCGGCCACTATATCAAGAAGATGAGCGAAGCAGCACCTGCCAATCGCTATGGTCTTGTTTTGGCAGGACACGGTCAGGGATGGGTTACGTGCAGCATTCTCAACGGTGGTGCCACCACCTTCTCAGCAGGTGGTTACAACCCATGGATTCAAGCAGCAGGAGCTGAGACCACACGAGCCTTTGGCGAGGCTAATGTGAGAGTTGATATACCTCAAATTGCGGAGGGAATAGAGCACTCTGGCGTAATGCTCGACTACCTACTCTTCGATGCTTGTTTTATGTCGAACATCGAAACTGTCTATGACCTGCGCAACTCAGCAAACTACATCATAGCATCGCCCTGCGAGATTATGGGTCGAGGTTTTCCGTACGAGCGCACACTACCCTATCTATTTGAGGATGAGGGTAGCACAACAAACTATATAAAGGCTACTGAGAGCTACTACAACTACTATCGTGACGAGTATGTTGGCTCGGCGCGATGTGGCTCTATTGCGCTGTTCGACTGTTCGAAGATTGAAGCTCTTGCCGAGGCTACGGCAGAACTTGTTAAGACAGCTAAGAGCGACTACGATACATCATCGCTACAAACCTACGAAGGACAAGACCCACACCATTTCTACGACTTCGGCGAATGGGCAGGTATTGTAGCAACCGATAGTAAGGCTCTCGACAACTTCAACACAGCGTTGCAGGAGTGTGTAATTGCCAAATATACCCTTCCGGAGTTCTACTCGGCATACGGGTCGTATGGAACATACCCTATCAACGAAGAGGTGTATTCGGGTGTAACAACCTCTGCACCAAGTACCGCCTTCCCCAATGGTTGGAAACAGACAAACTGGTATAAAGAGGTGTTTGAGTAGGAAATTTAAGATATATTTTATATCTTTGCGCGCAATTTTAGCATTACGAGGAATTAAAACTACTTGAAATATATGTTTGAAAATCTATCCGAGAAACTCGAACGATCGTTTAAGATTCTCAAAGGTGAGGGCAAGATTACCGAGATTAACGTTGCCGAAACACTCAAAGAGATACGTCGTGCACTGATTGATGCCGATGTCAACTATAAGGTTGCCAAGACATTTACTGACGAGGTTAAGCAAAAGGCGTTAGGTCAGAATGTGCTTAATGCCGTTAAGCCTGGTCAGATGATGACCAAGATTGTACGCGACGAGCTTGCAGCGTTAATGGGTGGTACGGCTACCGATATCAAACTCGAAGGTTCACCTGCCATCGTGCTTATCGCAGGTCTTCAAGGTTCGGGTAAGACAACATTCTCTGGTAAACTTGCGGCACACATCAAGAGCAAGAAGGGACGCCAGGTATTGCTCGTAGCGGGCGACGTTTATCGTCCTGCGGCTATCGACCAGCTCAAAATTCTCGGTCAGCAGGTTGGCGTAGAGGTTTATACCGAGGAGGGTAATAACAACCCTGTGGAGATTGCCGAGAATGCTATCAAGTATGCACGCCAAAAGTCATACAATACCGTAATCATCGATACGGCGGGTCGTCTTGCAGTGGATGAGGCTATGATGCAGGAGATTACCGCTATCAAGGCTAAGGTAAATCCATCGGAGACTCTGTTTGTCGTTGACTCAATGACAGGTCAGGACGCTGTGAACACAGCAAAGGAGTTCAACGACCGCCTCGACTTCGACGGCGTGGTTCTCACGAAGCTCGATGGTGATACACGTGGTGGTGCGGCCATCTCTATCCGTTCGGTTGTTGATAAGCCATTGAAGTTTATCTCGGCGGGCGAGAAGATGGACTCGTTGCAAGTGTTCCACCCAGAGCGTATGGCAGACCGTATCTTGGGCATGGGCGATGTCATATCTCTTGTAGAGCGTGCGCAGGAGCAGTTCGACGAGGAGCAGGCCCGCAAGTTGAAGAAGAAGCTTATCAAGGATCAGTTCAACTTCAACGACTTCCGCGAGCAAATCAACCAGATTAAGAAGATGGGTAATCTCAAAGACCTCGCTTCGATGATTCCTGGTATGGGCAAAATGCTTAAAAATGTAGATATTCCTGACGACGCTTTCAAACAGACTGAGGCTATTATCGACTCTATGACACCTGCCGAGCGTGAACAGCCAGAGATTATCAATGCTCGACGCCGTGAGCGTATAGCTAAGGGTTCGGGGACTACCGTAGCAGATGTAAACCGTCTGTTAAAGCAGTTTGAGGACACGCGCAAGATGATGAAGGCTGTTGCTGGTGGCGGTATGCAGCAGAAGATGCGCCAGATGCAGCGTGGTGGTATGCGCCGCAGATAGTGATAATACACCCATATAATAATAGGGGCTGACCAATGAAATTACATTTTGGTCAGCCCCTATTTTTCGGTTACGTACCGAGAAAGAGAGAGATTCCACATAGGCATCTCACACCTACTCCTTCGCCTTTACAAAGATAACGACACCTACTTGCTGCTCAGGATGGGTATTAGGGTTGATGCTCTGAACACGGACATCGAAGATGTCGGTATGACCCATATCCAAAAAGGTGCAAATATCAACATTGCTTCCCTTAGGTATATAACCAATCTTGGCATTCTCGTAATAGATGGCGACAGCATAGCTATCGAAATTGTTGTTTGGCTCACGCTCCAATTCGAGCTTTACACCTGGCTTCAACTTATCAAAGACCATACAGCCCTCAGCAAATGCGAAGCCTGCAACCTTGAAATTCTGATAGAAACGATAGTTTGACTTTTTACCTGACATAGCACTACATTTTTAATGTTTAACTTAATTTATAGTGCAAAGGTAGAGAGGTAAATTGACAATTATCGTCAATTTATTTCGCAAGCTTAATATTTTCCAACATTTCGTCTATATAGGTTTCCAACTCAGGGGTATCAACAATGCGGATATCATCCAGAAGACCCATAACAAAGCGTGCGACACCACGATAGTTGCAAACGAGCGTATCGAGAAGCCAGTGGTTTTCGTCGAGAGGCTGTAAATCACGTTCCGAGAGAGGATACTCCTCAATGATAAGATTGCGTGCCATCATTCCGAGTTCCAACCTCACACGATGCTGCTCAAAGCCCGTCATACGAAAGATATCGAGATATCCCTTCTTATGCTGCTCGCCAAACGCCCAGTCGGTATCGAGGAGCTTCACCGAGCCAATGCGTGCAGTCTTAAAGAGCTTATTCATACCACTCTCTGGCTCGAAGCACCATACCTGCACATAATTTGTAGTGAAGCCAAAAGGTTCAACAATACGATTGCGCACCATGCCCGTGTGAGATGAGGCATAGTCGCACAATACAACCTGCTTACACTTTTCCATAGCCTCAATCAGCACATTCACATTTGTGGCATTCTTACCCTTGACAATGCTGTTAGCCAGCGATGTACAATTATAGACCGTGGTGAGTTTCTTGCGCAAATTCTGTTTCAACATATTGGTGTCATCAAGACCCTCGATTAGTTGGTTTACGATGTATGCCTCCTCGTCGGTGAAGTGCACGAGCTGCGAAATATCCTTAAAATAGGGGCTATCCTTGCCAAGTCGATAGACACCCCCATCGAGTTTATGCACAACAAACCCAGCATTCTTAAATGTCTCGATATATCGATATATCGAACGATATGAGGTATCGAGTCGCTCTGCAAGATCCTCGACAGTGTAGTTTAGGTTGCCCGTCATCAGCTTCATCAAGCGTAGCAGGCGTTCAATCTTCGGCTGATCCATACTATTTACGATTTTACCACATAAAGGTAATAAAAATTTCGCAAACGATGACAACTTATGTCAAAAAAATCAGAGTTAAGATATTGCATAGGCAAATACATGGTCATTCAGTGAGAAGGCACGGGGGATTGTTGAGTGATATATCATAGCTATGTTTTTTATTCATAAACGCATGATGCTTGCATTAAGGCTGGATGAATAAAAAATAACAGAGTTCATTTCTGAACTCTGTCACCCAACAACTGTGAATCCGCCGGGGCTCGGACGGCGTAGCCGAAGAGCGAATACCATAAAAGCGGAGGCAATAAGCCGAGCAGTAAAATGTTTCTATTCGCTCAACCCGCCATAAGTAAGTAGGCACGGAGGATATGCGAGCAGTACTTGCTATAAGCAAGGTGCTATTTTTGTTGTGTGCATTGTGCTTGCACAGAAAGCACTACAACAAAAAAAGCAACAGAGTGAAACTCTGCTGCTCGCTAAAAAGTGGTGAATCCGCCGGGGCTTCAAAGCATTCCCGCTACGCACAAATAGTCAAACAGTTGTGTTTGCTTTGTGATTTGCACTCACACGACACTTACTGTGCTTGCACACTTGCCTGATACTCCTCGTACAAAGCGACTGGACCAAGGTGCCACAACTTCGTAGATTCGTCTGCCAGGCGAGTATAGAACGAAGATGTATAGAGCATCTTCATCGCCTCTACGATAGTGATACCCTTATCTTCTGCCAACATATTTGCTAGCCAACTCATTTTAGATGGCAGGAGTAAATATAGATTTTGCTGTGTGATATTCAGATTCATTACTCAACCTCCTTTGCTTCTATAAATGTTAATGCATGCAGCGCTTTCTCTGTATGAAACAGATACTGATCAACGAGCTTGTATGCTTTCAACTCCGCAATCAAAGCCTGCTTGTTTATCAGACCACCCTCATACAACGCAAATGCTGCATATACTCGATCATTGGCCACAGGACCATATACAATGTCAAACTCGTGGACATATCCTTTTTGAGTACGATTCTTCATTACGAAGTCCACCCACTCTTCGGTAGGCTGCTCGAATACAAGCGTCTTCAAACTCTCCAATTCAGCCTCGTTAAGTTCATAGACACAAACATAGCCACGAGAAGCTCTCTTCTCATTCATTCTTCGCCTTACCCAAGCTTCGGCTTGCTCATACGAGGTTGTAGTATAGAAACCCTGACCATAATCGAGAGTGCGGTTTGACTCTCTGATTTCAGGGGATTCTACTTTCTCGATACTTCCGTGATATATTTTCATAACTCCTATGCTTTGCGTTCCTTTATAAACTCGTCAATATCCTCGATAATCCATTGACGGCTTTGTGTATGCAGAATCTCAAAATGCTCCATAAGATAATCAAGAACTCCATATGCCGAGAATAGAACCATTACCTCATCTTGGTTAAGCTTCTTCTCATTCATGTACTGCTCAATGCAGAACGAAAGAAAATAGGAGATATCTTGATTTTTCTTGTTCATATAGCATAAGTTTATCTGCTAATATCGCAAATAACATTCCGATATTACAACTCTATTCTTCACAAAGATAAATCAAAAAATCGAAAAAAACAAAACATGTTCATGTATGCTATTTTCAAGTATCTTCTATCTGATATATTAGACAGTTAACAATTGAATTTTAGTGAAAATTTTCCAAAAAAAATAGCCGATACTCTGCGAAAGTTGCATTTTTTTTACACTTTCGCAGAGTATCAGGGTGTTTTTAGGCGGATTAAACTTGGTTCTAAGATACTTGCTTATATCTAAATCAGGCAATCTTATCTCTAAATGTTAGCTGCTCACGATAATAAGGCTAAGCTTATGCATTATTTCAAAATGTATGTAATCTTATTGCATACTCATTGATCTCCTTAATGAGAAGACCTAATCTTTGCATAGTACTCTTGCTCCAATTGGCTACGGTGTGCTTCTCTATGCTTTTTAGAGAACCAGCGTTTGTAAATTAGAACGAGAACACTACTGAATAATCCTAGGAGTGCAAATAGAATATATAATATGAGGTCCTTTCTACTTCCTTCAATGCTATCTATGTAGTCTAATACATTATACTTTGTTGGAAATGCATCTACCCATGCAGAGTAAACAAGATATATAGACAAAGTCAAAACACATACTAAACCTACAATCGGAAGACCAAATGTCCAACGCCTCATTTGTGGCTTAACAACAAGCGACATCGCTTTTTGGATTTCGGTATTATGTTGCTCAACTTTTTTTAGTTAGACATGTTTCAGCTTTGTTCGCTCTGTTTTTCTCTATATTTACATAATTTTTTATACCTTTATATCGCTTAGTACCCTCGGATACAACGTTTTCCAATTTTGATACCTTTCTTTCTAGATCAGATTGCTGTTTTTTTAGTGTATCAATCTCATTCTCCAGTTCTGATTTAGCAAATTGTCTAGCTCGGTCATACAACTCTGCATTATCGTTGTCTCCATCAAGAATATTCTTGAACCTATTGTCAATAAGAATGTCAACAAGGCGTTTCTGAGTTTCTACCTCTGTTGTGATTTCACCTATTCCTGCTAGAACAACCTGTAATTGCTCACCACTGATTACGTGTTCATTATTTCTTAAATTTAAGAAACTAACAAAACTTTTATAGTCATTATTAGTTCTACTCAGAAAACGCAATACGATGCTTAACCATTGGCTCGGTAATGAAACTACCGGAATATTGTCGCTACGCCAATAATCCCACCTTCGCAATGTTTGGTCGGTAGAAATAAGAAAACTATTTGCATCGTGAATATTACGACATACTCGGCCTCTTATTTGTTCAATCCATAAAATGTTTTGTGCATCTATGTATTATGCACTGTGCTCATATGTCGTAATATCTACTTCTGCCTTCTTAGATAAAATTTGAGACGACATATGCTGCAACTGTTGATTGACTTCATTACTGTCAGGATCAAATGGACATATGTTATTTACAATAAATATATGTCTTAGACACGGCTGGAAGCACATTGCCCATGAGAGCTCTCTATTTTTTTTCAACTCGTTTGTTCGTTTGCAAAATCCTTCATAACTTCGCCGGTGAAATGTGGAGGGATTTGGACTGATTGCAAACCACAATAAATTGTGCTAAAACAGTATTGGCATATCTGCCTTCCACATATATTATCAATCAACCCATACTGTCATTAACCAGCACGTAGTGGTGGTAATTGTTTGTAGTGTAAAGTTGCCATCTCAAAATGGCGTTAAATAAATATGGATAGATTAGAGAAAATAGTCGACTTACTCGGTAAGAGCAACAAACTGTTGTTAATCATTGCAGGGATTGACAAAGAGGTTGTTGATGGTTATGCTGGAGAACACATTCCTACAGGTCCAGAACGATTAGATCGTATTAGATTTATGTTTGACTGCTACAAGATAGCATGTCAAGAATATGATATTGTAAAGTTGCCTGAAGAGCTTTCGGATTGTATAAGCATTCTTGCCACTAGTGGCACAATAAACAAGATGGATTTGTTACGATTAATTTCAAGCAAGTTCACCACTTTCTATGATGATCAAAAGGATTATGGCGCTTTTTATGATGTTTGTACTATACTAGAAGAATATAGTATTGCTGATTCAACAGTCTTGTTTATGCACGGCATAAAGCAATTTATGGACACTATTAGTGTTGTATTTAGCGAGGAGATAAAGAACATCGAATCAAGCAAGCAATCAGACAAAATTGCTTCTGACAAGGATGTAAATAATGATTCCTCTGGTGTAAAAATGTATGAGTACGACATTGATTATCTAAATTTTCTATTTACAGAGGATGAGGTGTCATTCAAAGGAGTGCAGTACAATACGCTTGTCAATGCTGTTGCTACTGCAGACTTTAGGGCTTTGTACCCAACTTGGGCATCTAACAAAAGAAAGACCTATGTTGGAGGCATCTTGCGTTTTATAAGTAAAGGCATTCTCAGAAATGAGCAAAAGGAGTGGCTGGCGGCTGCTAGTAAGAGTATAGGTATTAGCAAGTATGCAGGAAGCACGCGCATAAACGATGCTTATGACAAGTGGGTGTTTATTCTGACAAATAAAATTAGACGATCCGCTAAATTTAAAGATTATGTAGATAGCGATAGGTGTTAAGTTAAGCCCATTCTGTATCATAGCGACCTCTTTGCAATGGCAAAATGAGGTCGCTATATCTTTTTTCTCTTTATAATTCAAACAATTTACACACTTTAAGGAAAATTACTCAAACAACCATTATGTGTTACAGCTAATTAGCTTTTTAATAAACTGAAAAATTACTCACAATTTACACATTTTGCCATTTTAATTTTGCATCTGCAAATTGCTCTGAAACAGATTGTTTTAAGCAATTGATGAAGAATTATTGTTTAATCTTTTAAATGTAAACTTATGGCAAAATTACTTGAACTTGTAGAGAGCCACCCGGATGTTATTGTGAGCATTCGGGCAGCGGATTTGCTGGCGGCAAACGAGGAGCTTATCAGGCGCACACGACAGGAGTTGGAGCAGCTTATAACAGATGCCAACACCGAGACCTATCCGAGTGCTAAGAAGGTGGCGGAGATGCTCGATGTTGATAAATCGACACTCTGGCGCTGGGCGAAGGTTGGATACCTCGTTCCTATCAATGTGGGTGGCAAGAGGCGTTACCGTATGAGCGATGTCAAACGAATCCTTGAAGGCGATAAGGGATGCAGAACCTAAACAAACAAATGAGAGCTTTTTATGTCTGGCAGGAGCGACACTCGCTATCAACGGTTGCCATTGCGTTATACTATACACTGCTAAATCACGCTGGCAAGTGTAATAGTATGGAGTTCTCCGTTGCCATCTCAACATTGTCAAAACATACCGGGATGTCAGAGCGCTCAGTATTTAGAGCAAGAGAACTATTAAGCAACCACAACCTAATTCACATTGAGCAAACAGCATATAGAGATTGTGCAAGATATACCATTCATAGTTTGCCGAGTGATGATAGTGACACCAAGTCAGACAGTATGACACACAGTCGTACAGTACGACACCAGGTCATACAGTGTGACACCGTGTCACCATTAACATCACATACAGATACATGTACATCAATCATCATTAACAATG
>X3_Alpine_Chamois__coassemble_6_pt1 | contig 24894 bp, 19 predicted proteins | sample X3_Alpine_Chamois__metabat2_high_PE_002 | metagenome-assembled genome bin X3_Alpine_Chamois | reverse complement strand
ACACTAAGGAGCGCGAGGAGAAGCTCGAAATCTACATTCCGAATGGTCCACGCTTGGGTGATGTCGTTATCGAGGCTCACGGCGTAACCAAGGCTTTTGGCGACAGAGTGCTGTACGAAAACCTCGAATTTTCGTTGCCACCAGCAGGTATCGTTGGTGTAATTGGTGCGAATGGTACGGGTAAGACTACCCTATTCCGTATGATTATGGGGTTGGAGGAGCCTACATCGGGTAGCTTCCGTGTTGGCCCAACTGTGAAGTTGGCGTATGTCGATCAGCAGCATAAGTCTATTGACCCTGATAAGACTGTATATGAGGTAATCTCACAGAACAGCGACCTCATTCAGCTCGGCAACCGTCAAGTGCCAGCACGTGCCTATGTAGGCCGCTTTAACTTCAATGGTGCTGACCAGGAGAAGAAGTGTGGAGTTTTGTCGGGTGGTGAGCGCAATCGTTTGCACCTCGCTCTTGCATTGAAGGAGCAGGGCAATGTGTTGCTCCTCGATGAGCCTACCAACGACATCGACGTTAATACTCTTCGTGCGTTGGAGGAGGGTTTGGAGAACTTCGCAGGTTGTGCTGTCGTTATCTCACACGACCGTTGGTTCCTCGACCGTATTGCAACCCATATTCTATCGTTCGAAGGCGACTCGAAGGTCGTATTTTATGAGGGTTCATACTCGGAGTATGAGGCTTGGAAGAAGGCGCAGGGTGAGGATACTACCCCTAAGCGTGTTAAGTATAAGAAACTTTTGGCAGAACAGTAATATATGGCACAGAAACCATCAATACCAAAGGGTACGCGCGACTTCTCGCCAGAGGAGATGTTGCGTCGCACCTATATCTTCGACACAATCAAGAGTGTATTTAGACTCTTTGGCTACTCGCCACTCGAAACCCCATCTATGGAGAATCTATCAACATTGTTGGGTAAATATGGCGATGAGGGTGATAAGCTACTCTTCAAGATTCTTAATTCGGGCGACTATGGCGCAAAACTCTCGGAGGAGGAGTTGCGTCAGGCATCAAAGATTTCGGAGAAGGGTTTACGCTATGACCTCACGGTGCCATTTGCACGCTACGTCGTGCAGCACCAGAACGAGATTGTATTCCCATTCAAACGTTACCAGATTCAGCCCGTATGGCGTGCCGACCGTCCACAGAAGGGTCGTTATCGTGAGTTCTACCAGTGCGACGTAGATGTCATCGGTTCTAAGTCGTTACTCTCGGAGGTTGAGTTGGTAGATATCGTGGCACGTGTCTTTGCAAAGCTCGGCATCTCGGTTACTTTGAAGATGAATAACCGTAAGATTCTCTACGGTATTGCCGAGAGCATCGGTCATGCAGATAAGATGATTGACATTACGGTAGCTATTGATAAGCTCGACAAGATTGGGTTGGATAATGTAAAGGCAGAACTCCGTGAGCGTGGCATCGACGATACGGCTATCGATAAGCTTCAACCGATACTTGAACTCAGCGGTTCCAATGCAGAGAAACTCGCAAAGTTGGAGGATGTTATCAGTGGCTCAGAGATGGGTATGCTTGGTATTGAGGAGATGCGCACCATCTTCAATAATGTTGAGCAGCTGGGTATTGCACTTGTCCCAGAACTCGATTTGTCGTTGGCGCGAGGCCTAAACTACTATACGGGTGCTATCTTCGAGGTTAAGGCTAACGATTTCCAGATTGGCTCAATATCGGGTGGCGGTCGCTACGATGACCTCACGGGTATATTTGGTATGCCTGGTATGTCGGGCGTAGGTATCTCGTTTGGTGCTGACCGTATCTATGATGTGATGAGTGGTCTCGACCTCTTCCCCAAGGAGCTTGCTTGCTCAACTAAGGTACTCTTCGTAAATCTTGGTGAGCAAGAGCAGATAGCCTCAATGCGCATCATATCTAAGTTGCGCGATCGTGGTGTAGCTGTCGAGATATATCCTGAGGCATCAAAGATGAAGAAGCAGATGGAGTTTGCCAACCGCCGTGCTATTCCATTTGTTGTAATCATCGGCTCGGATGAGTTGCAACGTGGTGTTGCTACGGTGAAGAATATGGTTTCGGGTGAGCAGCAAGAAGTTGGATTTGAGGAGCTTGTTGCAATGTTCTAAGATGCTTGTAGAGTAGATGAAACGCTTCGTTATCTTAATTATTGGTTTAGTCTGTATGCACTTTGGTGCTATGGCACAAAATCCCGATAATCAGCAGATACAGAAGCTCAACTACGTCTATCAGCAAATACGTGATAAGTATGTCGATGATGTGCCTCTTGAACCATTGGTTGAAGAGGCCATCATAGCGACACTCAAAGAGCTTGACCCGCACTCAGCATATCTCGATAAGGAGCAGATGGCGAACCTACGTAATCGCCTTCGTGGTGAGTATGCAGGTGTTGGTATTAAGTATGTGATATTTAACGATACGCTCGTTGTACGTGGTGTCGTTGCCAACTCGCCTGCCGAGCGAGCTAAATTGGAGATTAACGACCGTATAATATCTGTCGATGGCCGTACGATAATCGGTATAAATCCCGACAGTATTCCATCTATCCTAAAAGGTGAAGCGGGTACAAAACTAAGTATTGAAGTCAAGCGACGCTGTGAAGCTAAACCGCTAAAAATCAATCTTAAACGTGATGACATCGAAAGCAGTGCTATAAGTGTTGCTTTCCGATATGGAAATGTTGGATATATCTCGATATCGAAATTCTCAAAACCTCTTCCAGCAGAGTTTTATGAGGCTTACAAGGCTCTTGGCAACATAGAGTCGCTCATAATTGATTTGCGCGATAATGTCGGAGGGGCTATTAACTCGGCTATCGATCTATCTGGACTATTTTTACGCAAAGGAGATGTCGTTGTAAGTACAGAGGGGCGTACAGGGTGTGTAGTCTATGATAAAAAGAGGGATGGACAGCTGCTTGATACCCCTCTGGTTGTCATAATCAATGAGAATAGTGCCTCGGCGAGTGAAATTTTTGCCGGAGCTATGCAGGATCACGATAGAGGTGTGATTGTGGGCCGCACAAGTTTTGGTAAGGGCTTGGTTCAACGTGTCATAGATTTTAAGGATGGTACGGGTATGTGCCTGACGGTATCTCGATATAAGACGCCTTCGGGTCGTATCATTCAACGACCATACACAATGGGTGATGGCGACTCGTACAATCGTGATACGTTGCGCTTTTTGCATCCCGACTCTCTGCCTCATAACCCCAACTTACTTTTCAAAACGCTAAAACTCGGTCGCACGATTTATGGCGGTGGTGGTATAACTCCCGATTGTTATATCGCTTATAAACCGACCAAGGTCGATACTATACTTTCGGATATGGTACATCGCGGCGTTGTAGAACGTATCGTCGTTGAGTACTTTGATAGGGTCTCCGCGAGCGATGTTTTGAAGTGCTACCCTACGCTCGAAGATTTTGCATCGCAATTTAAGCTCGATAGTAATGCTGAGGCATCGTTGGAGGCGATGATTGCCGACTGTGAATCGGAAGTTGTGGATGAGATAAGAGGGCGTATCCAAAAGATGATATGTGGAGTTATTGCCGATGCCATCTACTATGATGGGGCATATAGTTATATATATGGTATGTCGTATGACGATGCTATGTGTAAGGCATTTGAACTTTTATTTGACAATAGCAAGTTCAAGGCAATACTCAATGAAAAATAGGTCGAATAGTAGTTTTTGTTGATAATATTTGGAGATTCCTCGAAAAATTCTTATCTTCGTTTAATGAAATGAGAATACTTCGGAGTGAAACATTGAAAACCTAAACTATAAAACTACTATCATGACCCCAGATTTTACACATCACCACGAGCAGGAGGAGCGTGGTGAACAGATTTATTCAAAAGCTGTACGTGCTGGTAAGCGTACCTACTTTTTTGATGTAAAGGCCACACGTGGTGATGACTATTATCTAACCATTACCGAGTCTCGCAAGAAGACAAATAGCGATGGCTCATCGTCGTTCACTCGTCATCAGATTTACCTATACAAAGAGGATTTTGGAAAGTTTGTTGAAGGTGTCAACGAGATGATTGACTACGTCAAAGAGCATAAGCCTGAGTACTTCGAGTAGCAGGAGCAAGCAGCTATTGATGAAGAGTTTGATAATTTGTAAAATATGAGGGGTTGTCAATGCCAAAAGACAACTCCTCAATTTTTATAGAGATGGAGCGCAGAGTGATATTAGGGTTTAGTGGTGGCATTGATAGCTGTACAGCAGCCAGGCTGCTTGTGTCCGAGGGGTATGAGGTCGTAGCCCTTACGATTGAGTGTATCGAGGATAGTGCTATGATGTCAAAGGCTGAGGAGCGTGCTTGTGAAATTGGTGTTAAGTGGATTGGATATGATGCTCGTGAAGAGTTTGATAGGCTTATCATCGCCCATTTCTGCGATAGTTATCAGTCGGGGCTAACCCCTGCACCTTGCACGCGCTGTAATCAACATATTAAGTGGAATATTCTTCGACGTGTTGCCGACGAACTGTCTATTCCTTATCTGGCAACAGGACACTATTTTAATGTTGTCGAGCGAGATGGCAGATTCTACGTGGCTAAGGGTATTGACCCTGCTAAGGACCAATCCTACTACCTATGGGGGTTGTCGCAAGACATCCTGCGGCGAACAATCACACCAATGGGACAGATGATAAAGAGTGAGGTTAAACAGTCATTTGCTGATCGTAGCGAGAGTATGGGTATCTGCTTCTTGCAAGGGCACTCCTATGCCGACTTTTTGGAGCGACGAGGTGTAGTGATGCAAGCGGGAGATATCGTCGATGGCTCAGGTTGTGTTGTGGGACAACACCCTGGAATCGCTCGTTATACCATAGGTCAGCGTCGTGGTGAGTGTCTTAGCGATGGAATGCGTGTAATCGGAATTGATGCTGAACGGAATAGAATTATTGTCGGCAGGTCAGATGATTTATATAAATATAAGCTTTATATTGAAGATTGTAACATTGTTGATGTTAATGAGTTGATAACATCGTCAGATATCACCATTAAGATACGTGGCATAGGACGTAATCCAGAAAAACCTGTCAAGGTTACACCCTATGGTAGAGGCTACCTTATCGAATTAGATGACCCATCTTGGGCACCAGCCAAGGGACAACCTTTGGTGCTTTATCGCGACAAATTGGTCGTTGGTGGAGGTATAGTTGTAAATTTCGAGTAAAAATTGTACATTTGCTCGCTTTTTTGCGTTGGTTGTATAAAATGTATGTAGCCATAGCTAAGAGGCGTGTAATATATTTACATTTACTGAATAAAAGCAAGGTCAAAAATGATAAGACGTCTATACGATTGGGTGTTGTCGTGGAGTGGTAGCCGCTGGGGGTGGCTTGCTCTGCTTTTTATAGCTCTTTTTGAGGCAAGTTGGTTCCCATTGCCACCAGATGTTCTGCTTATAGCACTCTGTTTGGGTGCTACAAAGCGTTCGTTTCGCTTTGCAACAATCTGCCTTATAGGCTCGGTGACGGGTGCTGCGCTTGGTTACGGCATCGGACATTTCCTCTGGATTACCCCTCAGGGTGATCCTACGGCACTTGCAAATCTCTTCTACGACCACGTGTTCAGTATTGAGAGTTTCCAGAATGTCGGCAATCTCTACGACCGTTTCAATTTTTGGATTGTCTTTACCGCAGGCTTTACCCCACTACCATTTAAGCTCTTTACTATTGCTGGTGGAATGTTCAACATCAATTTCGTGATGTTTATCATCGCCTCAATCGTATCGCGTGGTATGCGCTTCTTCCTTATCGCAGGACTCATCTGGAAGTTTGGTGCTCCTATCAAGAGCTTTATCGACAAGTATTTTAATCTTCTTGCTACGCTATTTACCATTATGCTGATAGGTTTTACTGCTTTGGCATTCTGGCTATTTGGTAGTGGCGAGGAGGCTACACCCGAGGTAGAGCCGACAGAACAAATTGTAGAACCATTAGAGGCCGAGGAGGTTGAGATATGCGACATTTTGGATTAATTGGAGAGCGACTTTCGCACTCTTTTTCTAAGAATTTTTTCACTGCAAAATTCAAGGCTGAGGAGATTGATGCCGACTACGAACTCTTCGAGCTGAGCGATATTTCGGCGATTGACGAGCTTATTGACGAGAGGTCGCTTTCGGGTTTCAATGTTACCATTCCATACAAGCAGAGTATCATCCCTTATCTCGATGAATTATCTGATGAAGCGCGTGAGGTTGGAGCTGTTAACTGTGTAGTAGTCAAGGATGGCAAGAAGATTGGTCATAACACCGATATTACTGGAATCGAGGCATCGTTGCATTGGCTCGAAGTAACGCCTGAAACGCGTGCTATAATACTTGGTACGGGTGGAGCATCGAAGGCTGTGCAGTACGTTTTGCGCAAGTATGAGGTCCCTTTTAAGGTGGTATCACGTGATAGCGCACGTGGCGATGTTAGCTACTCTGAGCTTACGGCAGACGATATTAAGTCGCATACGCTGATAATCAATACTACGCCCGTCGGAATGTTCCCCAATACGGAGCAAGCACCCGATATCAATTATGATGCTATTGGAGATAAGCACGGCATCTTCGAGCTGATATACAACCCAGCAACAACAGAGTTTATGCGTAGATGTCAGGAGCGAGGTGCTAATGTTATGGGTGGTATGCTTATGTTGCAGACCCAGGCTATCGCTTCGTGGCATATCTGGAATAAGGAGTAAGGTTATAAGCGCAAAAATAGGGAGCGAGGGGATTAGTTATTCTCTCGCTCTTATAGTGTATAACAAGGCTGATTATCTACCCTCTAACAGCTGTTTAGCAGTCTCAAAATCCTCAGGACGTACCATTAGGCGTGTTGGGAAAGCCCCTGTTGCATAGATTGTTGACATATACTCCCCGTGAAGTACGCAAAAGATTCCTGCGCTGTCGAGCATAGACTTTGCTATCTCGGCTTTAATTGAGCTGTCGAACGCTTGTAAGACAACTAATGAATCGGTTGTGTTAGGTGTTGTCTTCATAGTATCAAAGGTTTTGGTAAAGTTAAACAAATTTTTCCAATAAATGAAACATTAAAACTAAAATTATTCAAAAAAAATATCATATATTTGTGGATTGAATAGTATATAGCAAAATTTGACCTAACGAGAACCTATTATGCGCCCATTTGTACACCTACACGTGCACAGCCAGTATTCACTGCTCGATGGCCAAGCAAGCATCCAAAAGCTTGTCGATAAGGCCATTTCGGATGGTATGCCTGGTATTGCACTTACCGACCACGGTAATATGTTTGGTGTTAAGGAGTTTTTCAACTACGTGTCGAAGAAGAACTCGGAGCGTAAGGGAAAAATAAAGAACTTGAAGTCGCTTATCGAGCGTCTTGAAAATGGCACTGCATCAGCCGACGAGGTTGGCGATGATGCTTCGGCAGCGTTGGCTAAGGCTCGTGTTGAGTTTGATGCACTGCCCAAGGCGGAGTTCAAGGGCATCATAGGATGTGAGGTGTATGTTGCTCGTCGTCGTCTCTTCAACAAGGAGAAGGCAATGGGCGATTATAGTGGCTACCACCTCATTCTACTTGCTAAAAATATCAAGGGTTACAAAAATCTGATTAAGATTGTCTCGAAGGGTTACACCGAGGGTATGTATGGTCGTCCACGTACCGATCGTGTAGAGCTGGAAAAGTATCACGAGGGGCTTATCTGTTGCTCGGCGTGTATCGGTGGTGAGATTCCGTGACTGATACGTGAAAATCGTTTGGCGGATGCAGAGGAGTCTGTAAAGTGGTATAAGGCACTATTTGGCGATGACTACTACTTGGAGTTGCAGCTACATAAGCCTACTGTCGAGCGAGCTAACCACGAGACATACAAAATTCAGGAGATGGTCAACGAGCATCTCATCGAGCTATCTCGCAAACTCGATGTGAAGTTGGTATGTACAAATGATGTGCACTTCGTAGATGAGGAGCATGCTGAGGCTCACGACCGCCTTATATGTTTGGGTACGAGCAAGGATTTCGACGATCCAAAGCGTATGCTTTACTCAAAGCAGGAGTGGATGAAGACAACGGCTGAGATGAACGAGATTTTTGGTTACATTCCTGAGTCGTTGGATAACACCATTGAGGTGTGCAACAAGGTTGAGAGCTACTCTATCGACCACTCCCCTATTATGCCTACATTCGCCATCCCAGAGGATTTTGGTACGGAGGAGGGCTATCGTGCGAAGTATAGTGAGAAGGATATCTTCGATGAGTTCACGCGTGATGAGAATGGCAATGTAGTGATGTCGGAGGAGGATGCCAATAAAAAGATTGAGAAGCTGGGTGGTTATGATAAACTATATCGAATAAAGCTTGAAGCTGACTACCTCGCAAAACTCGCTATGGATGGCGCACATAAGCGTTATGGCGAGACTCTTGATGAGGAGACCGAGACACGTCTTAGGTTTGAGCTTCATATTATGAAGACTATGGGTTTCCCTGGCTACTTCCTCATTGTGCAGGACTTTATACGTGCTGCCCGAGAGGAGTTGGATGTATCTGTTGGTCCTGGTCGAGGTTCTGCCGCAGGTTCTGCCGTCGCTTATTGTCTTGGCATTACGCAGATTGACCCTATAAAATACGACCTTCTGTTCGAGCGTTTCCTTAATCCCGACCGTATCTCGTTACCCGATATTGATATCGACTTCGATGATGATGGACGAGGACGTGTGCTTAATTGGGTTACGCAGAAGTATGGCAAGGAGAAGGTGGCACACATCATCACCTATGGTACGATGGCAACGAAGATGGCGTTGAAGGATGTCGCCCGTGTACAAAAGTTGCCATTGGCGCAGGCCAATCAGCTATGTAAGTGGATTCCCGACCGCATTACAGATCCAAACGATAAGGATAAGCAGTTGAAGGTTAACCTCAAAAACTCCATTATGGCAGTACCTGAGTTGAAGGCTGCCGAGGAATCTGAGGATGCTGTGATGCGTGATACCATCAAGTATGCCAAGATGTTAGAGGGTAACGTTCGTGGTACGGGTGTTCACGCTTGTGGAACGATTATTTGCCGAGACGATATCACCGATTGGGTCCCTGTGAGCACTGCCGATGATAAGGAGACGGGTGAGAAGATGCTCGTTACGCAGTATGAGGGCTCGGTGATTGAGGATACTGGACTCATCAAGATGGACTTCCTCGGTTTGAAGACACTCTCTATCATCAAGGATGCCGTAGAGACTGTGCGTCAAACTCACGGGGTGGCGATTGATATTGACAACATTCCTATCGACGACCGTAAGACATACGAGTTATACTGCAATGGTGGCACAATTGGTACGTTCCAGTTCGAGTCGCCTGGTATGCAGAAGTATCTTAGAGAGTTGCAGCCATCGACCTTCGAGGATTTGATTGCGATGAATGCCCTATATCGTCCAGGCCCTATGGACTATATCCCCGACTTTATTGACCGTAAGCACGGCCGTAAGCCTATCGTCTATGATATTCCTATCATGGAGCGATACTTGAAGGATACATATGGCATTACTGTATATCAGGAGCAGGTGATGCTTCTCTCGCGACTACTTGGTAACTTTACCCGTGGCGAGTCCGACACGTTGCGTAAGGCGATGGGTAAGAAGATTAAGTCGAAGCTCGACGAGTTGAAGCCTAAGTTTATTGCGGGTGGCAAGTCGAATGGGCACGACGAGAAGGTACTTGAAAAGATATGGGCCGACTGGGAGAAGTTTGCATCGTATGCCTGCAACAAGTCGCACGCTACGTGCTACTCGTGGGTGGCATACCAGACTGCATACATCAAGGCGCACTACCCATCGGAGTATATGGCAACGGTGCTCAGTCGTAACCTGAACGATATCAAGCAGGTTACGGCATATATGAACGAGTGCAAGAGTATGGGCATCTCGGTTATGGGTCCCGATGTGAATGAGTCGATGGTCAAGTTCTCTACTAATAAGCGTGGCGATGTTCGCTTTGGTCTTGCAGCAATCAAGGGTGTTGGAGAAGCGGCATCCGAATCTATCGTGAACGAGAGATTAAATGGTGGTCCATATAAGTCGATATACGACTTTATAGAGCGTACCAACTACTCGGTTGTCAATCGTAAGTGTTTGGAAAATATTGCCTATGCTGGTGGTTTCGACTCACTTATAGACTTTAATCGCTCACGATTTTTTGCCGTAGATCAGTCGGGTGTTAGCTTCATCGAACAACTAATTCGTTATGGTCAACGTGTGCAGGTAGAGCGTCAGAATGCACAGCAGAGTCTCTTTGGTATGGATTCGGGTGGTGCCGACATTCAGCCTCCGCGTGTGCCTATTGCCGAGGATTGGAACAATCTTGTGATTCTCAACCGTGAGAAAGAGGTTATTGGACTCTACCTTTCGGCACATCCTCTCGATAGGTTTGGCTTTGTGATGCGCAAGATGTGTCAGGCGGAGCTTGGTGAGCTTAACGACCTTACGCAGTTTAATGGCAAGGAGATTGCCGTGGGAGGTGTTATTACCTCGGTTACGCCGCTTACAACAAAGGATGGCAGGCGTTATGCACGTTTTGTGTTGGAGGATTATAATACTCAGCACGAATTTACACTATTTAGTACAGATTTTAGCAAGTATGGTCTGCTTATCGAGCTTAACAACTTCCTCTACATCCGTGGACGTGTGCAGCCTCGTCCCTACAAGGAGCCTGCGGAGTTGGAGTTTAAGATAGTCTCGATTCAACACCTCGCCGATGTTGCGGATAGCATATCGTCGATACGTATCGACTTAGATATACACGACGTGTGTAGCGTAAATACTGAGATGTTTATTGAGCAGGTAGAGAAGAGTAAGGGAAACTCGTCGCTATGCTTTAACATCTACGATCCCGCGATGGATGTGCGCATAAAGTTACGCTCTAAACAATATAGAATTGCGCCGACCGTTGAGTTTATGGAGTTTTTGGAAAATAACAACTTTAATTATAGTATAAACATTTAACTTAAATTTTTTACAATTATGGCACTAAAAATTAACAACGAGAATTACAATGAGATTATGGCTAAGGGTATGCCAACAGTTATCGACTTCTGGGCAACATGGTGTGGCCCTTGCCGTATGGTAGGTCCTATCATTGAGGAGCTTGCTGAGGAGTATGATGGCAAGGTGCTTATCGGTAAGTGCGATGTAGAGGAGGGCGACGATATTGCCGCTCAGTATATGATTCGCAACGTGCCTACTATCATCTTCATCAAGGATGGCAAGCAGGTTGATAAGCACGTTGGTGCTGCTACTAAGGATCAGCTCAAAGCTAAGATTGAGGCTTTGCTCTAATACCTTTGGTCGCAAAGAAAATAGGACTGTCTATTTGTTTAGGCAGTCCTATTTTGTATAATCAAGACAACAACCTACTTGGTAATAAGTTGTTGACGATGGTTCTCGGCGTGGAATTTTGTGAATATGCGTATAAAGCTGATAATAAATATTATCGAGGCGATTATATAAACAATCAAATAAGCTATATTGTCGTCGATTAATGCACTTAATTCTCTCTCTTGATACGACAGAGTAATGAGGGCGTATGCCACAATGTTATACAGCGAGTGCAAAATAATTGGGGCAACTATCGAGCGACACTTAATGTAGAAATAGCTCAGGAGTATTCCCACAACAAAACCCTCAATAACAACCAATGGTTGTAGATGTACAAGTCCGAAGATTAGAGATGAGATAACCGCCGCTTGTGAGGGTTGAAGCATAGCCCCAAGCATATTATAAAGCCTGCCACGAAATATATACTCTTCGAAAATTGGAGCGATAAATCCGACCGTAAGAAGCACCCATCCACTGTCGGGTAGTGTGCGCTCATCGTTGGGTATGATATATGACAATGGGATGAGTACCACCGATATGGCTGCAAGTGTTATCACGCCACGAAGTATCAACACGGGGTTGAATCCTCGCCTTCCGATTAAAACTTCCGATTTAGAGATATCGAAGAGGCGTTCGATGGGTCTTAGTAGAAGCACGACAAGGAGCATTGCCACGAGATAGCTAAGCATAAAAACTAAGCCTTCGGAGATTGCCACACTCCAACCAACAAGAGTATGAAAGAGTGTTGCTGATGCTAACTGCGAAATTGCAAATAGCAGCACGAAAGTTAGCAAAAAGCCTAATAATTTTATCTGTCTTTTCATCGTTTAATGACATATTGCGTCGGATAACTGCAAGCAAGAGCCCGACCAATCAACAAAAATCAAACAAAGATAGATAATTTTCAAGAATCATACACCCGAATCCGATAAAATTTACTATTTTTGCGCGTATTATTAACACGTAAACGAACCGATAGAGATAAATGGCAAAAGTAGTAGCATTAGCAAACCAGAAGGGCGGTGTGGGAAAGACCACAACGGCAATCAACCTTGCTGCATCCGTAGCATTGCTCGGCAAAAAGGTGCTTTTAGTTGATGCCGACCCTCAGGCAAATGCCACCTCAGGTTTGGGTTTCGATATTAACCTTCCTGGAATTTATGAGTGCATCGTTGGAGAGAGAGAGGCGCAGGAACTAATACTTCATAGTGAGGATGTTAAGAAACTGTGGTTGCTACCGTCGTCGATTAATCTTGTTGCCGCAGACACCGAGCTATCTACGATGGAGAATGCCCACTTTGTTGTAAAGTCGATTATCGACTCGGTGCGTGATGACTACGACTACATCTTCATCGATTGTTCGCCATCGCTTGGCTTTACCACTGTAAATATCCTCACGGCTGCTGACTCGGTTTTAGTCCCTGTGCAGTGTGAGTATCTGGCATTGGAGGGACTTAGCAAGTTGCTCAATACGATTAAGATGGTCAAGGAGCGTCTGAACCCAGAGTTGCAAATCGAGGGTTTCGTGTTAACGATGTATATGCGTAATAAACTCAACAATCAGGTCGTTGGTGAGGTACGCGAGCATTTTGGCGAGTTGGCATATGATACAATCATCCAGCGTAACATACGATTGGGAGAAGCCCCTTCGCACGGTAAACCAATTATGCTCTACGATGCATCTGCCACAGGCTCGGTTAACTATCTGAACCTTGCACGTGAGTTTTTGAAACGCAATAGAAAGAAGTAAGAAAAATAAAAGATTTCTATGACGACACAGAAGAAGAGAGGCTTAGGACGTGGCCTCGACGCAATATTTGGAACGGTAAACCCCACTCAACAGGCAAAGCCTATGGCAGAAATGGCAGAGGTAGATATCAAGAGTATCGAACCCAATCCATTGCAGCCACGTCGCGATTTCGACGAGGAGACGCTTGCAGAGTTAGCGGAGTCTATTAAGAATCTTGGCGTTATACAGCCCATCACATTGAAGCGTAAGGATGATGGCGGCTACATTATCATTAGTGGCGAGCGTCGTTGGCGAGCATCACAGATGGCGGGGTTGGAGACATTGCCAGCCTACATACGTGAGGTTGACGATGAGAATCTGCACGCTATGGCGTTGGTTGAGAATATACAGCGTGAGGACTTGAATGCTATCGAGATTGCCCTCGGTATGCAACGTCTTGTCGAGGAGTGCGGACTTACGCAGGAGGCTATGGCAGAGAAGGTGGGCAAGAAACGCTCTACGGTGTCGAACTATATGCGTTTGCTGACGCTCCCTTCGGAGATTCAGCTTGCCATCAAGGAGGGTCTCATATCTATGGGACACGCCAAGGCTATTGCCGCTCTCGATAGAGATGCACAGCTCGTCGCTTTGAAGAAGTGTATCCGCAAGTCTTTGTCTGTACGTCAGATGGAGGCTTATGCTCGCAAATTAGCGAATGTTGGCATCAATACGCCTGATGAAGAGGAGGAGTATCCTGAAAGTTATTCCCGTCTGGTCGAGGAGTTAGAGCGAGTGCTGTCGGATAACTTCTCGATTAAACGCACGAAGAGTGGAGGTAGTCGCATTACTATCGAGTGTGCTAACGATGCGGAGTTGGAGCAGTTGATAGATCGATTGGGTAAGGTAAAATAAAAGAGTATTTTGAGCGTTAGCATATAAGATGGGTAGAGGGAAAATCATAATTGCGTTGATGGCAATCGTAGCAATTGTTGCGTTTGCCGATTCGTCGTATGCACAGACGCTCAACCGTGAGCAACTGCGAGGCAATGTGCGTACCATAAATCAGGGTGGTCTTGTACCTATCGACTCGGTAGCCCTACTTCGCGCTAAGGCTCAGGCTGCGGCACGTCGCGATTCACTCTATTATCAATTCCTTGACTCGATAGCCGCTGGCGAGTACGCCGACTATAAGTCTGTGCCAGTAGCCACACGCGATTCGGTGCGTAAGGTGATTTCAGAACGTGTCAAGCGAGACTCTATGATTCATAGTAAGGGTGATAGTATCTCGCCAGATGGTCGCCGCATACGCCTAAACAAAAAGGGCGAAGTGCGCAAACCATTCATCAGCGACTCTATGGGACTTTCAAGAGTCTGCCTACTCTCTGTGCCACTTCCAGGATTCGGACAGATATACAACAAACAATATTGGAAACTTGGCATCTTGTATCCTGTTGTCGGAGCATCGGTTGGTATGTTCGTACACGAGAATAAACAGTATAAACCGCTTAAAGCCCAGTATGACCAATATCTCATTGATAATGGCTATATGCGTACTGAGGAGCTGGATAGAATACAAGCCTCTATGATACGCCACAATACGATGCAGCAAATCTATGCAGGTATAGCTATTGCTACGTATATCTACTTCATTGGTGATGCGGCGGTTAACTACTCTACCAACGAGGTGTCGCAGGTGAAGAAGGCAACTACACTTTCGACAATATGTCCGGGGGCTGGTCAGATATATAACAAGAGCTATTGGCGTGTTCCGATTGTTATCGGCGGTCTTGCATCAACGATATATACGGTCGATTGGAATAACCGTGGTTATAAACGTTTTAAGACGGCATATGCACTTCGTGTGGACTATGACAAGAACCCCGATAAGTACCCTAATGGTGCTGCCGACGAGTTCCGTGGTCAATACTCTGCAACGTTCCTTAAAAACTTAAAGGACAGCTATCGCCGTAACCGAGATTTGTGTATCATACTTACGGCAGGTATCTATCTGCTTCAAATTATGGATGCTCACGTCGATGCACACTTACAGGATTATGATATTTCCGACGATTTGTCGATGAATATGGAGCCATTTGTCGGGTTGAGTTACGATGGTTCTCAGCCGACGTTTGGTGTCAATATGAGTTTGAAATTTTAGTTAACACGATGAAACCTTTTCAGTTTAAGAGCATATTAACACTTGTTCTTATCTCGCTTATCACCATCCCAGAACTTAGTGCGTCAGAGATATTTAAGATTCCAAGACGTCGTAAAAAGAGTAAGACCGAGGAGGTATCAGCACAGAAGGATAGCGTGGTTGTGGAGACTAAGGATAGTGTAAAAATCGACCCACAGCCAATAGTTAAACCAAATCAACACACTACCCCACAATTCAATACGCCTCGACAGATAGACTCTCTTGTGTCTATGTGGCGAAGTATTAGCACAGCAGAGTCTTACGAGCGTTACTTCAATGATTTCGTTAACGCCGTTAATGCCGACTCATTCCCCGATGAGGCGAAGGATTCGTTGTATGTTATGCGCCTAAATGCGCTACTATCTCCCGTACCATTGGAGTATAACTATGAGGTACGCAATGCCATCGAACGTTTTGTGGCACCCGCCTACGCCACGAAGATGAGCTATGCATACTACTACTTCCCAATGATTGAGGAGGAGCTTATCCGTGCAGGATTACCCGTCGAGTTGCGTACGCTTGCCGTTGTCGAGTCGGGTCTCAACCCTCTTGCTGAGTCGCGTATGGGGGCTAAGGGTTTGTGGCAGTTTATGCCAAGCACGGGTAGAGAGTTTGGCTTGGAGATTAACTCTTTGGTCGATGAGCGTTGTAACCCTCGCCTTGCTACACGTGCCGCGTGTCAATATTTGAAGCGTATGTACGAGGCGTATGGCGATTGGACACTTGCCATTGCATCATACAACTGTGGCCCGGGCAATGTTAATAAGGCAATTATGCGTTCTGGGGGCGACCCTCGCGAGTATCGAGGTTCGTTCTGGGATGTATATGATAAACTTCCATTGGAGACACGAAGCTATGTACCTCTGTATATGGGTGCTACCTACGCCTTTGCCTACCATAAGGCACACGGTGTTGACTATCCGCTACCCGATATGCCTCTGGCTGTGGATACCATTATGATTAATCGCCCGCTGCATCTCGAACAAGTATCTTCAACAATAGATATATCGCTCGAATTATTACAGATTCTTAATCCGGAGTATATACTATCTATTATACCTGCAACGACAAAGAGTTACCCATTGACCCTTCCGGTCGAGTATATCAGTCAATATATAGCCAACGAAGAACTTATCAACTCAAAAGATACGACATACTTAAAGGAGTATGTAATCCACGCAAATCTTGATAAGAAAAAGTTGGAAGCACCTCCTGCAAAGTATCATACTGTAAAACGTGGCGAGACCCTCGGAGGCATTGCTCGCAAGTATGGCCGCACGGTCAAGCAACTTATGAATTGGAATAATATTAAGAATGCTAACGCCTTGCGTGTTGGTCAGCGTTTACGTGTGAGTGCTAAGTAATTATGTATATCACCTTATTCGATACTTCATCCACTATCATTGCCCCAGCAACTGCCTCGGGTGGTGCTGTTATGGTCATACGTATTAGCGGTAGTCGCGCCATTGAGATTGCCGATAGGATGTTCCGTGGCAGAAGAACACTCGCCGATGCCGAGGGTTACACACTTCACTATGGGCGTATTGTAAACGAGGCTGGTAGCATAGTTGATGATGTGGTTGTGGCACTATTCCGTGCCCCTCATTCCTATACAGGTGATGATACTGTGGAGATAACCATCCACGGCTCGGACTATATCACTTCGGAGGTAATGCGACTCGCCATTAGCTATGGTGCAAAAATGGCTACGGCTGGAGAGTTCACACGTCGTGCATTCATTTCTGGAAAGATGGATTTGAGTCGTGCGGAGGCTGTTGCTGATGTCATCGCCTCGGACTCCCGTTGGTCTTACGAGGTGGCTGCAACACAGATGCGTGGCTCATATTCCGACCGTCTAGCTGACCTACGTGGCGAGTTGCTGAGGCTATGCTCACTCCTCGAATTAGAACTAGACTTTTCCGAGGAGGATGTAGAATTTGCTGACCGCAATGAGCTCTCTACAATTCTCGATAGAGTAGATGGGGAGATTACTACCCTACTTTCATCATTTTCCGTAGGTAACGCTCTTAAAAATGGTGTTAGCGTGGCTATTGTTGGTGAGCCTAATGTGGGTAAAAGCACCCTTCTAAACACACTTATCGGCGACGACTGTGCTATGGTATCGGACGTTGCAGGCACTACACGTGATACCATTGAGGCTACAACCATTATTGATGGCGTTCGTTTTCGTTTTATAGATACTGCGGGTCTGCGTGATACTACCGATATGCTTGAACAGATGGGCATTGAGCGAACAAAATCAACTATCTCAAAAGCTCATATCATCCTGCATCTGTGCACTGTTGACAATCCAACGTTTGAACATATCGCGTTTCGCGATAACCAATACTACATTAAGGTTATCAATAAGATAGACACTCTTACATCAACTGATAATTTAATAAAAGACTCAGCTATCCGTATCTCAGCAAAGAGTGGCTTTGGAGTAGATAAACTTAAAGCTCAATTACGCTCAACAATCGACACCTCCATGCTCTCATCGGGTGGTGTTGTGGTTAGCAATATGCGCCATTATTCGACTCTTAGCGATGCTAAATCGGCACTATGCGATGCACGTAGAGCGATGAATAATAATACCCCTATCGACCTACTAAGTGAAGATGTACGCCGCATCCTACACCACCTCGGTGAAATCACCGGCGAAGTAACCTCCGATGACATCCTCCACTCCATCTTCTCCAACTTCTGTATTGGCAAGTAATTTTTGCACTCTAACGCCTCCTAACAAACACTAATGCCTACAAAAATCGGCTAAAAATCACACAAAATAGACAAAAAATCCCGAAAGTGGTTGATAAACCTTCGGGATTTTTTGTGTTTGAACGGATTTATGCCTGAAAACACCATTTTTCGTGGGCGTTGGTGTTTACGAGTACGCACCATTCTCGACCTCGGTGTCAGATGTCGCCCACTTCGAGGGCTCTTATCACCCAAAAAGTTCTGATTTTGCAATGAGTTGCAACGAGGTGAAATGGAGTGCAATGAGCCGCATCTAACACAGGCGAAAAGAATTATACTTTCTATTCAAAAGGCGTCGTTTATAGGCAGAAGAAGTCATTCGCATCTTTTTTTACAAAAAAATCACCAATTCACAAACCTTTACTTACAACGCTCTCCTATACTTAACATGAATATTTACTCAAAATAATTAAAATTATGACAAGCGAAGGAAAAGCATTAGCATTTGAGCAGCTACCGGAGCTCATTCAAAATCTGGTAGAGAGAATTGAATCACTTGAAAAGACTGTTCGTGAAAAACATCAACCCTTACCTTTCGAAGATGAGCTGATGAGCGTAGAGGATGTTTGCAAACTGCTCGGCAAATCGAAATCTGCGATATATCGAGCGGTAAGGTATCACGATATCCCGTTCATTCGTCAGGGTAACAGATTGTACTTCGACCGAGCAGCCATAAAGAAGTGGCTCGACAAGAAACACAATGTCGAGTGCATCACTAATATGGAAGAGTTCGAACGACGAATGGCACCAGGTCTATGGCGATACCGAAATGGTCGTTAGTAATGTGTGATTGACAAGGCGGATTTAGTCCGCCTTTTTCTCTTGAATAAGGCTAAATTTACACTTGGATAATACCTTATATTTGTAGATTGTTTATAAACTTTTTAGTAATAACACCTCAATCTGACAAATTTTGCTTATTTTTGTATATTGCAAAGTTTATATCCGACAATGAAAATTTTGATAATTGTCAAAAGTTGTCAATACGCATGTATACATTTGCACCATAAAGTTATGAAGAACGAAAAAGTAGATATACTCGAGGGTAATATACCAAAAGGGATTTTGGAGATTCTTCTTCGCGATCATACCACACAATGTAATATATTTTGGGCGACCAAAGATTACGAACAATGGGGAACTGGTTTTGGGGAATTTGATGAAATTACTAGCGATAGGATTATTGATAACAACAAAATAATACCACGAGTTCTTAAAGATAAGATGCAGCAATCAGCTCGTTCAAGAGATATGGCTGAGGTATTTACGCCATCATGGGTATGCAATGCTCAAAACAACATTATAGATGCCGTATGGTTTGGTCGCAAGGATGTGTTTAATATAGAGAAGGAAGAAAATGGGAAGCACTACTGGATTCCAATTACTGAATCTATAGAGTTCCCTAAAGGCAAAACCTGGAAAGACTATATTAGAGAGAATCGCATGGAGATTACATGTGGCGAAGCACCATATATTACCAGCCGATACGATACAACAACAGGAGATCTAATACCCATCGAAGAACGAATAGGATTACTCGACCGTAAATTACGTGTAATTAATGAAAATGTTCACACCTCTCGCGAATGGCTTGCTGCTGCGCAACACGCCTACAAAAGCATTTATGGTTTTGAGTGGCAAGGTGATAATCTGTTGCTTGCCCGCGAAGCATTGTTATATACCTATATTGAGAACTATCAATTGAAGTTTGGGAAACGCCCACTAGCAGCATCAATTAAATGCATAGCAAATATTATTTCATGGAATATTTGGCAGATGGACGGACTCAAATGTGTAGTTCCAAATAGTTGTAGAATTGATAAATTAGATTCCCTGGACTTATTAGGTCACAAAGCGACACAAAAGCAAATATGTGAAGGGTGTACCAAAGGTAATATTCACAAGCACATTGGAACTTATTGCAATATTAAGGACTGGACTACAGGTAAAGTTGTAAAATTTGTTTCATTATTAAAGTAGAGGTGTAATGACAGTAATTAAACAAAATATGAATATAGACACTTCTATATTAGAGAATTTACTAATAGGAAGAGTCTATCCCCATATATATGCCTTTTCCACTAATACCATCCCTAATTATTGGAAAATAGGAGACACTGTTCGTCCTATTAATGTTCGTTTGTCCGAATGGCGCAAACACTATCAAGACCTCACTCAGGAATATTGTCGAGCTGCAAAAGTCGGAAACAAATTCTTTAGAGACTATGCTATTCATCATTATTTGGAATTAGAGTTAGGTAAGGTACGTTTACAACGGAAGGATGTGCCTGAAGGCTTATATTACTCTAATGAGTTTTTCAAAGATATCAATGTTGATAATCTTGAGGAAGCATTTAGGCATATAGAACGAGATCTAGAGCAAGGAGGTGGTATATATCAACTATATAATGAACAGCATCTCCCTGAAATCCCTCATTACGAACGAGATGCTAAGCCATATAAGCTAAGACCAAATCAAGACGATGCTGTAAAAGCCTTTATGAAGGCAAAAGATAAGGGTCGTACAAAATTACTGATGTATGCAGTAATGCGATTTGGTAAATCTTTTACTTCAATGTGTTGTGCTAATGCAATGAATGCCAAAATAGTGGTAATTGTATCAGGAAAGGCTGATGTAAAAGAGGAGTGGAAGAAGACGATTGAGAAGATTGCAAACTTTGATGGTTTTGTATTTCTTGATGGAGAACTTCTGTCTAGAGATGAGAATATAATCAAGTCTAACATTGAGAGTGGTAAAAAGGTTGCTATCTTTCTGACATTGCAGGACTTACAGGGAGATGAAATAAAGGAGAAGCATAAAGAAGTATTTGATAGTCAAATAGACCTACTCATTGTTGATGAGACTCATTATGGTGCAAGAGCTACGGAATATGGCAAAGTGCTACAAAATGCAGGGTTGACTACAGCTCAAATCAAAAATGAGTTAAAACAAAATGATATAGAATCTGTAGAAGATATTGACAAGGAGGTTCAAAAACACCTCAAAGCAAGTATTACGCTTCATTTGTCAGGCACTCCATACCGTATTTTGATGAGTAGTGAGTTTTCAGAAGATGATATTGTCTCATTCTGTCAATTTACAGATATTATTGATGCATCTGACAAATGGATAGCAGACAATAATCAAAAAGAAGACCCCGAAGATGAGTGGGAGAATCCATATTATGGATTCCCTCAAATGATTCGTTTTGCCTTTACTCCAAATGAGTCATCCCTGCAAAAGATAAAGCAACTTAAAGAGTTGGGTAAAACAGCTACTCTTTCAGCTTTGTTTAGACCTCAATCAATAGAGAAGGACGCTGCTGGTAACTACAAGAAATTTGAGAATGAATCAGAGGTTTGTGATTTATTAAGAGCTATTGATGGTTCTCAGGAGGATGAAAATATCTTCTCATTCTTGAATTACGATAAGATTAGGGATGGTGAGATGTGCCATCATATGGTATTTGTTCTGCCATATCGTGCTTCTTGTGATGCAATGCAAGAGTTGATAACAAATAATCCTGATAAGTTTGACAATCTATCTCAATATGAGATTATCAACATAGCAGGAGTTGATGGTAATACATCATATCCATCAGTAGAGACCATCAAATCTAAAATTAAACGATGTGAAAGTGAGGGTAAAAAGACGATTACTCTTACGGTCAATCGTATGCTTACAGGAAATACTGTAGAGGAGTGGGATACTATGATATTCCTGAAAGATACTGCATCTCCACAGGAATATGATCAAGCGATATTCCGTTTGCAGAATCAATATGTTGTCACATACGAGGACACTGAAGGTAAAACTATTAAATACAATAAGAAGCCCCAAACTCTATTAGTGGATTTTGATGTAGATCGGTTATTCCGTCTGCAGGAGTTAAAATCTCAATTCTATAATGCAAATACAGATGCTGATGGCAATGAGAAGTTAGAAGCACGCCTTAATAGAGAGTTGGAAATATCTCCAATTATATGTTTGAATAAAGACAAGCTACATCAGGTAACAAGTGCCAATATTATGGATGCTGTGCGTGAATATTCGCAGAGCAGGAGTGTTACGGATGAGGCAACAGATATTCCTATAGATGATAATATTTTGACTGATGATGAGATTCTTTCCATTATTAAAGACCTTGTTCCTATTGATTCTAGGAAGGGTATTACCTTCAAACCAACAGAGGAAGATGGAGATGAGATAGATACAGATAGTGGTGGTGATACGGACTCTGACGGAAGGAATACCACTGATGGTTCTGACGGTTCACAAGGAGGCGATAGCACAGAGACACAACCCCAATCTTCATATGATGAAGCAAAAGAGTTGGCTAAAAAGCTGCAAACATATTATCTCCAAATCTTGTTCTTTGCCTTCTTAACTGAATCCAGAGTAGATAACTTAAGAGATATTATAGATGTATTGTCTGCCAATGATGACAATAAACGTATTGCAAGAAATTTAGGCCTTGATAGAGATAAATTAGATGCACTACACAGTAAGTGCTCTCACTTTATCCATAGTAAACTTGATTATAAGATTAAGAATATCAACAATCTTATTAGCGATGAGTCAATGGAACCTATCAAACGAGCGGAAGTTGCCTTAACTCAGTTTGGTAGAATGTCAGATTCTGAGATTGTGACACCAAAGAATATAGCTAAAGATATGATTGCGATGTTGCCTGATATGGATAGTATCGAAGAGGTAAAGTTCTTGGATATTGCATCAAAGCAGGGTGAATTTGCTTATGCTATATATAGCAGATTTGCAACCGGCATTGAGGTTGTTAAGAACAATATATACTCATTGCCAACATCTGCACTATGTTATGAGTTTACTCGTAAAATATATAAGTTGTTGGATATGCCTATAGAAAACATCATAGCAGATTTTACAACATATGATTTGATTATAGATAATAACGAAGAAAAAATAAAGATATTAAATGATATGAAATTTGATGTTATAGTTGGAAATCCTCCATATCAAGAGAATATTGCCGAAAATAGAAGTTTGGCGAAACAACTTTTCCCCAAATTTATTGAATTAGGAATTCTAGCCAACCCTCAGTACTTATCATTAATCACCCCTTCTCGCTGGTTTACCGCAGATGGACAAGATAATTCCTTCCCGAAATTAAGGAATTTTGTGAAAGAACACAATCATTTCTCTACCATCGTTAGTGGTAATGGTAAGAAAATCTTCCCGAATACGGAATTGGGTGGAGTATGCTATTTTTTGTGGACGCCTTTACATGACGGGGATACCGAATTTGTAGATAACCAAAATGAAGAAAGAGATGTTTTAAGGAGACCTTTATTTGAAAATGATCTAAGTATTATTTTGCCTCTAAATAAAATATCATCGATTGCCAAAAAAGTTATTAAATCACAGGGCTTTAAAGCCTTGAATACTATTACCACAGGTCGAGATGCTTTTGGTATAGTAGGTAAAAACTTTAATTCAATATCAAAAGATAAAGCATTCCATAACTCCGTAGAAGTTAGATGTGCTCATGAAACAATAAGATTTTACGCAAAAAGTAAAATCACAAAGAATACTCAAATATTAAATAGTTATAAAGTATTTACTTCCAAGGGCAATGGAGGAGCTGGACTATTGACAGACGATAAGGCTGTAAATATTATCGGCAAGTCATATGTCGCAAAACCAAATACAGCTTGTACTGATTCCATGATTCCTTTTGGAGCTTTTGATAATAAAGTAGAGGCTGTAAATTTACAAAAATATATGACCACAAAGTTTTTACGATTTATGGTCGGAATATTAAAGGTTTCCCAAAACTTATATCAGAATGTATATCAATTTGTTCCACTTCAAAACTTTACATCTAAATCGGATATTAATTGGAGCAAGTCTGTGGTGGAAATAGACCAACAGCTATATAAAAAATATGGATTAGATGATGCGGAAATCGCCTTTATAGATTCTAAAATCAAAACAATGGAATAAATTTATACACCGACTATATGCTAAGAATACTCATAAAATAGTCAAGTTATATTAGAGTCCATGGCACAGCAATATTACGAAATATATAGCAATTTCTCTCCTGTATTCAATACAGCAAATGTATTAATGAGAGGACGGGGATATAATGAAATATGTGATATAATAGCAGATTCCCAAATATTAGTTGTCAACACAGACTATGATAATTGGAATGGTGGCACATATGGATATACAGTCTATGTAAACTTACCAGTAACAAAATATTCAACATTAACATCTGACAAGATTGCAGAAGCTGAACGACAATTGGGAGAATCTTTAAATGAGGTATCTGGCGATAGTAGTAGTTATTTCCTAGTCAAGATAACACCGATATTGAGTAGAACAGATATCGATTGGGGAGTTATAGGTGGAGAGTCTGGGAAAAGTAAGCTCAAGCAAAGTATCGAAACAGTAAGGAATATAATGATATCTGTTGCTACTGGCGGAAGTCGTATTCAAGATGAAAATGATAGATATCAAAAACTTCATAATGATATTGTAACAAATTGCAAGAAGCTAAATTTGACCTACAATAACACCTATGTGAAATTATGGGACTGGTATGGGAAATGGAAAGCTGATTTCCCAACTTGGCAAGAACGCAGAGCTTATATTCATAAGCTTTTTTCTCCAACACTTGCATATTTTGAAGAAGTCGAGACCTCTCAGAATATGGATACATTGGTTGAACTAAGCGAGTGGGAGAGGATAGAAAGAACTATCATAAAGATTAAAAAAGATTCAATGTCAGCACACAATGAGGAAGATTTCCAAGGTGTGGGACTTTTGTGTAGAGTAACAATTATTTCTCTTGCACAAGCTGTATAC
>X3_Alpine_Chamois__coassemble_5_pt1 | contig 25405 bp, 21 predicted proteins | sample X3_Alpine_Chamois__metabat2_high_PE_002 | metagenome-assembled genome bin X3_Alpine_Chamois | reverse complement strand
GGTGAGTAAGTGGGGTGGTATCATCGGCACGATAATCCCTGCGGCACTGCTCATCATCCTCGCCAAAATATATCTGCTCTCTGGTGGGCACAGCAACCTAAATACGCACGACAGCTTCTTCCCCGACCTTACGAACTTCGATAACTTGGTGCTGGCAAGCAGCATATTCCTATTCTATGCCGGTATGGAGATGATGGGTATTCACGTTATGGAGGTCGAGAACCCAAAGCGCAACTATCCGCGGGCAATCATCATAGGCTCGTTGGTAACGGTGTTAATATTCATCCTCGGCACATTCTCGCTCGGAGTAGTAGTGCCTGCCAAGGAGATTAGTCTAACGCAGACACTGCTTATAGGCTTCGACAGCTATTTCAGCTATCTCAAAATGTCGTGGATGGGGCCTGTGATAGCTGTTGCCCTCGTCTTTGGTGTGCTGGCAGGTGTGCTCACGTGGGTGGCAGGTCCCTCGAAGGGTATATTCACGGTGGGACGTGCGGGATATCTGCCCCCATTCTTCCAGAGGACAAACGCGCAGGGCGTGCAGCGAAATATACTCCTTGTGCAGGGTGTCATCGTTACCATCCTCGGACTACTATTCGTTGTTATGCCATCGGTGCAGTCATTCTACCAGATACTCTCGCAGCTCACGGTATTGCTATACCTCATAATGTATATGCTGATGTTCGCCTCAGCAATCGTCTTGCGCTATAAGTTGCCAAAAATCGAGCGTCCGTTCCGCCTCGGTAGTCGCGGCAACCTACTGATATGGCTCCTTGCGGGTCTCGGCTTCTGTGGCTCGCTCCTCGCCTTTGTGCTTAGCTTCATACCGCCTGCTCAGATTGCGGTGGGTAGCAAGAGCGTGTGGTATATGGTGCTTATCATCGGAGCTATCATCTTCGTGGTTATACCATTCATCATCTATGCTATGCGCAAACCATCGTGGAAGGCGGCAGATGCCGAATTTGAGAAGTTCGAATGGGAACAGTGAGGGGTGCAATAAAATGTGAGGTGTCAACATATCGCTGACACCTCACTTTGTGCATTAACCTCGCCATCTATTTTAGTATATACACCGTCTCGCCAGGGCGTTGCATATGATATTGCTCGCGGGCGAAGGTCTCCAAAAATTCGGGCGAGTGTTGTATCTGCTCGACGAAGGTGCTATCACGGGCAATCTCTGCCTCCAATGCGGCAACCTCAGCCTCCAACTCGGCACGCAGAGCATTTGTGCGCGACATATCGCCCACCGTACGCACCGACACAAAGACCGTATAGAGGGCAATTGCCACCGTCAGCGTAACCCAGAAATAGCGTATTATGCGCTCCTTTGTACTATCCTTCATCGCCTGAAAAAGGGTTTAATCCTCGTCGAGAACATAGATATCCTTCAAGCTACGACCAATCTGGTTGTAGTCCAGACCGTAGCCCACGATAAACTCGTTGCCGATGGGCATAGCAATATAGTCTATATTATACTCATAGAGAAATTTCTCGGGCTTGAAGAAGAGTGTGCAGATTGAGATGCTCGCAGGGTTACGCTGCTGTAAATAGTCGATTAGGTAGTTCATACTATGACCCGTCTCAACAATATCCTCGACGATGATGATATCCTTGCCCTCGATATCGAAATCGATGCCCAGATGCTGCTTAACCTTGCCTGTTGACTCCGTGCCCTCGTACGACGATATCTTGACGAATGCTAAGCGTGAGTCAAACGTGGTCTTACGCACCAAGTCGCTAAGGAAGAGAAAAGCTCCGCTAAGCACACCCAAGAAGATTGGGGTCTTACCCTTATAACGCTCGTTGAGCTTGTCTGCAACACGCTGTACCGCCTGGTCAATCTCCTCAGCAGGAATCATAATCTTAAATTTACGATCCAGAAGTTGTATTTTTTCTGCCATAGCCTTTCTATGTTCTATTAAGTAAATATTTCTATGATAATGTAGCTCTATATTCTCCCTATCCCATGCTTTGAGTAGGTTAAATTTCTCCAAAGGTACGATAATTTATCTAATTCATCAAATCCTACTCCGTTTTTACCTTGTCGAGTATTCCGCCGAGTGCCGCAAGTATCACACCATAGTTCGTGATGGCTACACCCTGCTTGCGGGCTCTCTCCACACGGCTTAGCACGTGCTTGCGGTTGAACATGCAGGCTCCACAGTGTATCACAAGGTCATATATGCTGAGATCTTCGGGGTAGTCAGCACCACCCACAACATCTATTTGTAGCTCCTCACCAAACCTCTTGCGCAGGATGCGTGGAAGCTTTACTCGTCCTATATCCTCGTTCTGTGGTGTGTGCGTGCAAGCCTCGGCAATGAGTATGCGTGATGTGGGGGTTAGTCTTGTCAATGCCTTTACACCCTCGGTAAAAAGCGCAATATCTCCCTTGTAACGCGCGAAAAGTATCGAGAAGGATGTGAGTACCGACTCTGCTGGTTTAAGGCTGTAAACGCGCTCAAAAGCCTGAGAATCGGTGATGATGAGCTTCGGGGCCGATGCGAGTGCTGCCAAAGCTTGCTCCATACCATCTGGCGTACAACAAATCGGTGTACATCCTCTGTCCAAAAGTTCACGTATGGTCTGTACCTGTGGTTGAATAAGTCGGCCCTTAGGAGCTGACTTGTCTTGTGGCATAACAAGAAGTACGGTATCTCCCGCCTCACAGAACCCCTTGGTGATGAGTCGCTCCTCGGCAGGACGTATTGCAACGATAGACTCACGTAGGGCGTCAATACCCTCGTTGCGCTCGGCACTGATTGCAATAACACTTCTATTTGTTAGCTTTTCAAGGCTTTCTGCCAGTTCCTTGTAGTTTGCTATGCGGTCTATCTGCGCGAGAGCCAAGACTACGGGAATCTCCCTCACGCGGCACTCCTCCACGAGGTGTAGCTCAACATCCGTACCCTCGTCCGTGAAGAGTATAACCGCTATATCGCACCTGTCGAGTATTTTATTCGCGCGCGCCATACGCTCCTTGCCAAGCGAGGTATTGTCGTCGAGACCTGGGGTGTCGATGAGTACGGCAGCACCTAACCCATAGAACTCCATAGGTTTGAGTACGGGGTCTGTCGTAGTGCCTGCCGTTGGCGACACGATAGCTACATCCTGCCCCGTAAGGCGGTTTACGAGTGATGACTTGCCAGCATTGCAACGACCAAAGATGGCGATATGAATGCGTTCAGATGAGGCTGTTGTCTGCATTAGTTTAGAATCTAAAATCACGTTTACCCTTGATAATCTCTTCGAGGTTGCGCAGCGTTATCTGACGAACCTTTTCCGAAGGGATAACCTCCGTTTGACGAGCTATCATTTGCTTACCCAGCAACTTAACTTTTGGTGAGGCATAATCCTCCATATATTCGGCAAGCGTCATAAGAGCATTAGGTGCGCAGCAGTTGCCGATAAGACCGCGTTTTGCCAACGACATAAATCTATCGCCCGTGCGTCCCTCTCGATAGCACGCTGTACAGAAGCTTGGCATATAGCCCAACTCCAACAACCACCCAACAATCTCGTCGAGTGTACGGTTATCAGAGATGTCGAACTGTGCTGAGTCCTCAGCATCTTCAATGCCCTCGGCATAGCCACCAACGCTTGTCTTCGAACCACCACTGAGCTGCGATACACCAACGTCGAGTACCAACTCTCGTGAACGCTGAGACTCTCGCGTTGATACAATCATACCGGTGTATGGCACCGCAATACGTAGAACGGCAACAATATGGCGGAATACGTCGTCGGTAACGGCATTTGGAAAATCGTCGGGGTTGATATCGTCAGCTGGACGTATGCGAGGTACACTTATGGTGTGTGGACCTACGCCAAAGCGAGCTTCGAGGTGCTCGGCGTGCATAAGTATGCCGACAAAGTCGTAACGGTAGTCCGATAATCCGAAGAGCGCACCTACGCCAACATCATCAATTCCACCGAGCATAGCACGGTCCATAGCCTCAGTGTGGTATGCCCAGTCGCTCTTAGGCCCTGTTGGGTGAAGCTTTTCATATGCTTCACGGTCGTAGGTCTCCTCGAATAGGATATATGTGCCAATGCCCGCATCTTTCAGACGAGTGTAGTTCTCGACTGTTGTAGCTGCGATATTTACATTTACACGGCGTATAGCACCATTCTTGTGGTGTATTGAATAGATGGTATCAATTGACTCCAAGACATACTCAATAGGGCTGAGTTTAGGATGCTCGCCCGTCTCCAACGCCAGACGTTTGTGTCCCATATCCTGCAAAGCGATGACCTCACGGCGTATCTCCTCCTGCGTAAGCTTTCGGCGAGGAATTGTGCGGTTCTGCGCGTGATAGGGGCAATATACACAGCCGCTAACGCAGTGATTCGACAGGTATAGTGGTGCAAACATCACGATACGATTGCCATATATCTGCTCTTTCAGACGACGTGCAATGCTATATATGCGCTCTCTTGTCTCCTCGTCTCGCACTTCGAGCAAAACGGCAGCTTCGCGGTGTGAGATACCCTTACCCTCATCAGCCTTTTTCAAAATCTCCTCGATAAGTGCCTTGTCGTTGCACCTCTCGTTGGCATACTCCAACGTTGCACGAATCTCACCATCGTGGATAAACTCGGCAGCGTGTTCTGACTTTACGTTGTATTCTATATTACTCATTATTACCTAATTTTATTCGTTATAGTCGCCGCGTGCATAGTCAATATGGTAGCCGATTGATTGTAGCTCGCTCTCCAAAGCTGCAAGACCTTCGGCTGCCTCCTTACCCCACGAGGCTTTATTCTCATATATGGCATATTTTGCCCTCACATCCGACGGTGAGAGGTTAGGCATAACCACATTTGCTCCGCTAAGTATGCCTTCGAGACGACCTCTTGGTGTTAGCGTTGCAAGTGCTGTTGTCGATGGTATAAGGGCGTGTGGGAGCATCAGGCGCACAATTGCAATGGTAGCGAGCGTAAGTTGTAGGTCGCCAGCTGGCTCGTTGCCCAGCGGTGTGGCGTGGTGCGGTAGGAAAGGTCCAATACCCACCATCTCTGGCTGCATCTTGCGTATTAGGAGAAGGTCCTCGACAAGATGCTCTATCGTCTGTCCCTTGACGCCAATCATCATACCCATTCCCGTCTGATAGCCACAACGTTTTAATGCTTCGAGGCACGAAAGACGATGTTGCAACCCACGACCCTTAGGATGCAACGACTCGTATAGAGCCTCGTTTGCCGCCTCGTGGCGTAGCAGATAGCGATTCGCACCAGCGCGTTTTAGTCTTAGGTATGATGCCTCTCCGCGTTCGCCGAGCGATAGGGTTATGGCTACATCTTCATAGCGGCTACGAATGCGACAAACGAGTTCCTCCAACCACTCGTCGGAGTGGGTACCATCCTCGCCACCTTGCAGAACGAAGGTGCGGAATCCCAATTTATACTACTCTTTGCAGCACTCCATTACTTCGTCGATGCTTAGTCGATAACGCTCCGCCGAGCGGTTGCTGCGTCTTAGCCCACAGTACAAGCAGTCGCAATAGCAGTAGCTCGATAGCTCGATAAGCCCACGTATATATATGCCAAGTCCGAACTGCTCACGAGCAGTTCGGACAGCATTCTGTCGGAGTAGATTAAGCACGTTCTGATCTGTGGCAGCACTTCTGAGCAACTGCCCTAAATCTGTGGCGTCGAGCTCTTTACCTGACGCTAATGGCTCAACCAACTCCCTCATCCTCTTTATCGCTTTTTCAGCTCAGCGTCGAAGGTCTTCTTACCAGTGTCATACGCCGTATGTACACTCGGACCAGAGATACAACCACCGTCGCAGACCATCACCTCGATGAACTGTGCTGGGGCCTTACCAGTCTTACCATATGCCTTCAACAGACCAACATTCTTCTTGTTGAGACCTGCAATTTGGAGTGTTGTGAAGTCCAACTTACCATCTACAAGCTCCTTAACAGCTGCTGTTACACCACCATTCTCTGCAAAGCCGTGTGCCGAGCGACGTGATGTACACTCCACTGGGTGGATGTTAGCCTCGCCAAGCTCGATATTCATACCACCAAGTATGGCGTGAATCTCCTCATACGTAAGAACGAAGTCAACCTTACCCTGCAAATCCTCACGACGTACCTCCTTACGCTTAGCGATACAAGGGCCAACGAATACCACCTTTGCGTTAGGGTACTTCTCGCGAGCAATCTCTGCGGTATAGACCATTGGTGAGTATGTCGATGAGATATATTTCTGCAACTCTGGGGCGTGCTTACGAGCCATCTCCATATATGATGGGCAGCATGATGTGGTCATAAATGGCTGACCCTCCTCCATCTTCTCTGCAAACTCGTGTGTCTCTCTTTCGGTAGTAATCTCAGCACCACGAGCCACCTCGATAACATCCTTGAAACCGACAGCCTTTATTGCGCCATATACCTGCTCGGTAGGCACGTCGTACTGCGAGAGAATTGATGGAGCAACGATTGCTACAACCTCCTCACCACGACGAATGCTCTGCAATACGTCGAATACCTGTGAAATCTCGAAGATAGCACCGAATGGGCAGGCATTCATACACTTACCACAGTAGATACACTTCGATTCGTCGATATGCTCAACACCATACTCATCCTTCGAGATTGCACCCACAGGGCAAGCCTCCTCGCAAGGAACAGGGATGTAAACGATAGCGTGGTATGGACAAGCGGCGAAACACTTACCGCAGCTGATACATATCTTATGGTTAATCTTACCCTGCGATGTGTCAGGGTCGAACTCAATTGCTCCCTTAGGGCAGGCATGCTCGCAGGCACGAGCCACACAACCACGGCAAAGGTTCGTAATATCGTAGTTAGTACGCACGCACGATGAACAAGCCTCGTCGATTACGCACATAATGTTATCCTTAATCTTTGTGCGGTCGAGCGTCATCTTGGCATAAGCTGAAAGTGGCATAAGCTCATCCACCTCATCAGTCATATCGTAGCCAAGCAGTGGCAACGACTTGTACTTCCATACTGCACGCTCCTTATGAATGCAGCAACGACCTCGCACCTGTGAGTTGCGGGGGCTAAACTCGATGGGTACTCTGTCGATTTTCTCTACAAGTGAACCCTCATTCCAGAGGCTTACGAGTTTGGTAAGCAATCTCTGGCGTACGATCATTACGTTGTTCTTAATTGCCATATTGGGTCTGTGTTAGTTTTATTATTTGAGCAAAGATAATATATTTTATGCCAAAATAAAAATTTATCAACCATTTTTCGCATACAATTGCTCTTTTATTCGCTATATGGTCATTCTCGACATAGTAATATAATCTTTTCGAGCAATTTTACTCTCTACCTACCATAACATATATATAATAATGGAGGCGTTTGAATGTTCAAACGCCTCCTAATAGGTTACAATATCCGAAGCTTGCGCACAGCAAACCTTGCGGGTATTGTTAGTTGCCTCCAAGCAGTGTACCCTTGATTGTGGTTAGACGGTTTTTTTCAATCAATACGTCGAGCAGCTGGTGATTCTTGATAGTAGCATTCGACTGATCTTTAATCTCGATGCTAAAATCGAGCTCCTGACCACTTACATTTGCGAAGATGTAGTCGGCAAGAAGAGTCTTCTCACCCGAAACATCATTATAGACCGCAGGGTCGAGGGTTATAGTGTGGCTCTTAGCCTTGAACTCTGTTGCCGTCGAGTCATAGACATTGTACTTCGTAGGTACGCTGTCGTAACTAACCTCCACGGTTGTAGGCGTCTTGCCCGAAGCTATGCACTCATTGATATCGGTAGCCACAGCACGTAGCTTTGCGAACGGACGTGATAACTTAACTGTGATATCGGACTCAGCACCATAGCCTATCACATCTTGATAACCAGCATATGCATCACGAGTCTCATCCATCGCCTTCCAACCATTAAGGTCCTTAATCTCTATGGCCGTCAGACCATTAGTTGTTGTGTAATAGCGGTCGTAGTTCTGTGTGAGGTCTCTATCAGCTACCTTCTCCACGAGGTCTGCCCATACCACAATGCGATAGTCGCGACCTGGCACAAGCATCACAGGAATCTGTGTTGTGGCAGATGTCGAATATACCGTAGTCTGTGAGCTGCTATTGCCATCGAGATATACTTCGAGAATATAGCGTAGCTCATAGTCCGATGTGGCAAGGGTTGTAAGGTCGAATCCTTTGTCGCTCGTGGCACGTGTCTCCTGGTCGAGCGATACGACAACGTTTCGCACTACGGCATCGCCAATCTCGATGTCGAGTTCCGAAGATTCTGTTTGACAAGCAGCCAGACCAAGAACCGCGAGTATTGCTATGAATAATTTTCTCATTGTCAATATTGCTTTTGCTTAATATTAACCTCCATTAACGGAGCTGTTGGTTACTATTTCTTGCTCCAAGTACCTCCACCATTATCCCAGGTACCCTCCTTCACGGTGTATAGGTTGTTGCCGTCAGTAGGTAGTGTGAGGTCAGAAGTTTGGTTCCACTTGTTACCCCAATCATTAGCAGTTGAGCCAGGATTCATACGGCAGAAGATGATGTTGCTCTTCAAATTGGTTTTGAGAACCTCATAGATGCCGTCGTTATCGCTATCCTTCATATCGTACCAAGCATTTTCGCTATCCCAAGTATATACTGCAAAACGAGCGTTATCTATTTTCCAGTTGCTGTTAGGTATGAGGTAGATGTATGGGTCGGCCTCGGTTGTTAACTCTACAACGTCAGCATCTGATGCCAAGTAGAGTTTGCTGCCATCGACAGGGTATGCAGTTACGCTGAAAGTGTATGTCGTAGCGTAATCAAGGGTAGTAGCGGTGTACTGATTACCCTCGACAGTCTCCACCTTGTCGTCGTAGCTTACGGTATAATACTCTGCATTCTCAACTGCCTCCCAGCTAAGGTTAACACTCTTGTAGTTGATAACAGAACCTGTAACAGAAGGTGTGGCAAGCTTTGTAGGTTCTGGCGCGATTGTAGTTACCGTGCCAGTGAATGCATAGTGTGTGGTGTAGATGATATACTTGCCATCGCTGTCCTTGCCGTAGTTGAGGTTAAGAACGAGGTCGATGGTTGTTGTGCCATCCTCATTTGCCGCAACCACCATTGTACCATTCTCAACTTCAACATCTACCAACGCACGTGTCTCAGTCTGCAAGCCTGTGATTGTGAAAGTGTCTGCCTGAGTAGCATCTGCTGCATAGTCATAGGTGCCAGCTTTGAGACCACCATTCTCAGCTGCCGACTTATTCACAACGAGTGTGAAATCTGCGCTACCATTGTTGAGCGTATATACGAGGTTGCCGTCAGCATCGGTTGTCGCTGTGCTCCACGATGTAAGGTTTGTTACAGGTGTGTCAATCTCGTTGATATACTCGCCAGTGAAGTTGTCGTCGATGCTAACCTTAATCTCGGTAGCTGTTGTAAGTAGGTTACCGATGATTGTTGTGAGATAGTTGCGCTGCAATGGAATCTGAGTGTTAAAGTCGTGGTTGCTAATCTCGCGACCGTTCTTCTCCGATACCTTGATTGTGAAGTTGACCTCTGATGCGTCATCCGATGCGTAGAGGTAGTCAGCAAAGAGTGTCTGGTAAGCATCAAGACGATCCCAGCCCTTGCTGTAAGGTGCGCTCTTGTCGATAGTGTAAGAGTAGGTCTTTGTCGCAACCTCCGACTCAACCTTGCCAGTGATAGCGTTCAACGATGTGAATGTAGGGTGGTTGTAGAATGTTACATCCATCTGGTAAGGTACTGAGCCAATATTTATCTCGTCAACATCCGATGCGATTACACGAAGCTTACCGAAAGGACGCTTCAATGTGAGCTTATCAGAGAACTGTCGTGTTACGGTCAAGTCCTTCTGGATGAAATATGCATCCTGACACTCGTCCATTGCTCTCCACTCCTTGCGTGTGATGTTGCGTAGATCGGTGATGTCGTAGTTCAAGCCATCGACTGTTGAGTAGTCAGCAACCTGATATGAGCCATCAGCAACAAAGTCTGCCCATACAACGAATTTGTAGGTACGATTAGGGATGAGACGAAGCTCGAATGTAGTCTCGCTATACTCATCGAGGATGTCGAACATACGCTCCTTAACAGGCTCGTTCAAGTTCTCGTAGCCAGGAGTTACGTCAAAAATCTCCATAACATAACGAACGTCGAACTTGTCCCACAGAGCAGCATCTGTGAAGTTGTCAATAGCACCCTTTGCGCTATCCATCGCAGTCTCGCCGCTGCGGGTTACGTTCAAATCTGGAACGTTGAGGCTGATTGTTACATCAACAGCGTCGCTACCTGCATAATCGAACGATGGCTCATTCTGACAAGCCACAGCCGCAACGATAGCAACCATCAGAGTTAATAAAAACTTTTTCATAGTGTTGTTTGTTTATTGTATTATTTTTTTTGTCCTCTAACATTGTGCGTCTTTATGCCAAGCACCATTTCCATTCATTTGCGCTCATCATATTTTGCGCCATATTCACACTTTAACTCAAAAATTTTTGAGTGCCGTTTACAATCGTACTGAGAGTGTTGCGCGTACGTCGTGCGGGCATATTATGCGCACATTACGGAACAAAAGTAGAAAAAAAATAGCAGACCACCAAATAAAATGGGTAAAAATGGAGAGAAAAACAGATGGAGAGGGATACTAACGCTGTACCCCTCTCCATCGCTGCGAACGAATCCTCTATTTAAGCTCGAACTTAGCGCGTAACCTGATGTCTGCCGACGATGCGCCTACAAGGACTTCAAACTTGCCCCTCTCTGCCTTCCAGTCGCCAATTGTTTCGTCGTAGAATGATAGGTCCTCAGTCGATATGGTGAAGGTTATATCCTTCGACTCGCCAGGGTTAAGCTCCACCTTCTCGAAACCTTTAAGCTCCTTTACGGGGCGTACTACCGAGGCTTTGCAATCCGAAATATAGAGCTGAACAACCTCCTTGCCCAGACGATTGCCGCTGTTCTTTACGGTGAGTGTAACCTGTTGGTTAATAGTGCCTGTTGCCTCGTCGATTTCAGGGTTGAGGGTGAGTAGTCTAAGGTCGCTATACTCGAATGTCGTATAGCTTAGACCGTGGCCAAATGCAAATAGTGGTTTAATTTTGAACTTCTCGAAACCGCGATATCCGACAAAGATGTCGTCGGTGTAGTACACCTTGCCTGGGTTAGGGAAGGTGGCACCATTGGCGTGTGATTGGTAGTCGGAGAGCCTGCGACCGAAGGTAAAGGGTAACTTGCCACTTGGGTTAACCTCGCCTGAAAGAATGTTGGCAAGGGCATTACCCGACTCCGAGCCTAAGTACCATACTTGCACTACCGACTCTACCTTATCAATCCAAGGCATTGCCACAGCATTACCCGAGACGAATGCTACGGTAAGGTTATCTGTTGCCTCGGCAAGAGCCTCGATAACATTATCTTGTCCGTATGAGAGTTCAATGCCTAAGCGGTCTGCTCCCTCGCAGTCCTGCTGCTCGCTCTTGTTCAGACCTCCGATGAAAATCACGTGGTCGGCATCCTTGGCCATCGCTACTGCCTCGGCTATAAGCTCCTCTGCTGAGCGGTCGTCGTTGAGGTTCTGTCCCGTAACCACGCCGTTGTAGTCGCCAGTAACGTCGCCTACGTAGCCACGGGCATACACTACCTCGGCACGACCTTCATATTGGCGTCTGATGCCATCGAGTGGTGAACACTCGTACTTAACTTTGAGCGATGAGCTACCGCCACCCACGGTCATCATTTTGATGGCATTCTCGCCGACAACAAGAATACGCTTTGCGTCGGTTGCGATAGGGAGGTTATTGTTCTCATTTTTGAGAAGTACTATACCCTCCTCGGCAATGCGTCGTGCTGCCTCGGAGTGTGCCTCCGAGCACATAGCACCGTATGGCTTATTGTTGTTCATCGCCGTACGGAATGTAAGACGTAGTACACGGCGTACCTTGTCGTCAAGCTCCTCAGTGCCAACCTTTCCCTGCTCTATGAGTTCAAGGTATGGCTGAGCCATGTAGTAGAGGTCGTAGGCGTTACTTGCTCCCTCGCGCAAACCATCTGTCCACGAGCCAAATTCAAGGTCGAGACCATTCTTAATAGCCTCCTCGGTAGAGTGAGTACCACCCCAATCCGAGATTACCACACCATCGAACTGCCACTCGCCTTTGAGAATCTTGTTTAGTAGGCGGTCGTTGTGGCAAGCATAGCTTCCACGATACTTGTTGTAAGAGCCCATAATCGACCAGGCTTGACCCTTGATAACGGCAGCCTTGAAGGCAGGGAGGTATATCTCATATAGTGTACGGTCGCTCAAATCCACATCTACCGTATGGCGATGTAGCTCCTCGTTGTTCAGGGCATAATGCTTTACGCAGGCTGCAACGCCCTGTCTTTGTACACCCTTGACATACGGCACGACCATCTCAGCGGCAAGGTATGGGTCCTCTCCCATATACTCAAAGTTGCGACCGCAAAGCGGTGAACGATATATGTTTACGCCAGGACCTAACAAAACATCCTTCTCGCGATAGCGAGCCTCCTCGCCGATACTTGCACCATATAACTCTGCACAGTCGCGGTTCCACGTAGCGGCCAAGCAGGTGAGTGCAGGGTAGGCTATGCACGAGTCGTTTGTCCAGCGTGCCTGCTCCCACTCGTCCCAAAGAACCTCTGGACGAATACCGTGAGGGCCATCCGTACACCATAGCTCCGAGATGCCGAGTCGGGGTACTCCTGGTGATGAAAACTTCGATTGTGCGTGTATGATGGCTATCTTCTCGCGTAGAGTCATTCGTGCGAGGGCATCCTCTATACGCTCCTCGATAGGTGCGTTGGGGTCGAGATAGATGGGCTTTGCATCTTGTGCAATGGCTGTTGTCGAGAGTGATAATAGAGCAACGCCAAGCGTGATAAGTAGTCGTTTCATACTATTTAGTGTTTTTTTGATTGTCGGAAGGTGTCCTCTGTCTCGATTAGCTGAGACCGACACAAATATAACACTAATTTGCTACTTCTCCAAATATAGATCACCCTGCTTTGTATCTGTGGCGTGCATACGACCCACGATATCGTTGCGCAGAGTGTCGATACGAATACCCCCAAGTGGCGAGTGAAGAATTAGGTTGCGTGGTGCTTGTGAGGCAAAACGCTCGATGGCGGTATCTGGATGTAATCGTCTGATTATGTCGATGATAAGCTCTATGTATTGCTCCTTGTTGAAGCCGTTTGCAAACAGAAAATCTTCGGGGTGTTCCAGCCATTGCTTTGCCATAGGTGTTGAGCGGTAGATTTGTAGCTGGTGGAATTTTATGAAGTCTAAGCCGAGTTCGTTCAGAGGTGTGATACTGTTTATTATCTGCTCGCGGCTCTCGTTCGGAAGGCCGATTATTAGGTGCCCTCCGACATCTATTCCCAGCGACTTGGTGTCGGCTATGGCGCGCTTAGTTGTGGAGAAGTCGTGGCGACGATTTACAGCTTGAAGTGTGGCGTCGTAAACTGACTCTATGCCATACTCCACGGCGACATAGTGTTTATGCGAAATATCGGATATAAGTTCGAGCTTTTCGGAATCAATACAGTCGGGGCGTGTGCCGATAACGATACCCGATATTTTGGGATGAGATAGGGCTTCGTTGTAGAGTCTTTGAAGCCTATCTGTTGTGGCGTGTGTATTTGTACCCGACTGAAAATATGCAAGATAATAGTCTGCCGAACGACCTCTGTGGAGGTGAGAATCTAATGCTTGATTGATCTGCTCGGTGATGCTGTTTGCGTGTCGGCAGTAGCTTGGTGAAAAAGCTTCGTCAAGACAAAAAGTGCAACCCCCACTACCCACCGTTCCATCACGGTTTGGGCAGCCGAGGGCTGCATCTATTGCGAGTTTCTGCACTCGACCTCCCATACGCTTTCGCATAGCAATGCCATAGTCGTTGTATGGTAGGGTGTTGGGCATTGTTGCGGTTATAAATCTTGTAGGCGTGCTACGGGTGATACGTCGAGTGAGCTAATTTCGCCAGCCATATAGCGATAATAACCAGCCGTAGCAATCATTGCCGCATTGTCGGTCGTAAATTTCAGCTCTGGAAGGAATGTGCGCCAACCGCGACGTTTGCCAGCTTCGGTGATTCCATCTCTTAGGCCGGAGTTCGCCGACACGCCACCTGCTATGGCTATATCCTTGATACCCGTAGCCTTAGATGCCTTGATGAGCTTATCAAGAAGTATCTCGATGATGGTGTGTTGTAACGATGCGCATAGGTCGGCCTTATTCTCCTCTACGAAGTTGGGGTTATCCTTTACGGCATCACGCAGTGTGTATAGGAATGATGTCTTTAACCCTGAGAATGAGTAGTCAAATTCACCTTCGACGTGAGGTTTGGCAAACTTAAATGCCTTGGGATTGCCCACCTTAGCTAAGCGGTCAATGACCGGACCTCCTGGATAGGGTAGTCCCATAACCTTAGCGCACTTATCGAAAGCCTCGCCTGCTGCATCGTCGATGGTCGTACCTATTATGTCGAACTCGGTTGGCGAATCGACACGCACAATCTGGGTGTGTCCACCGCTCACCAGAAGACATAGAAATGGGAAATCGGGGTGCGCAAGCTCTCTATCGGGTAGATCCACAAAGTGTGATAGGATGTGTCCTTGTAGGTGATTTACCTCGACGAGTGGTATGTTGTGTGCAATGGATAGTCCTTTGGCAAATGACACTCCGACGAGTAGTGAGCCGAGAAGGCCTGGACCACGAGTGAAGGCTATGGCATCCACTTTGTCTATTGTAATACCAGCCTCTTTGAGTGCTGTATCCACAACTGGGATTATGTTCTGTTGATGAACGCGTGAGGCGAGTTCTGGGATGACACCGCCATACTTCTGATGCACTGCCTGTGAGGCAATTACATTTGACAGAAGTGTCCGATTGCGGATTACCGCAGCCGAGGTGTCGTCGCACGAAGATTCTATGCCGAGTATCGTAATATCCATAATGGAGAGCTCTTTGTTTACTTTTTTATCAATTTTTTTCTATTTCAATAGAAAAATTATTACTTTTGTAGGTTAATTGCTACGTAGTGTTTTATAAGTTCTAATGCGCAAAGGTATAAAAATATTGGCAAAGCTGCTATCGATTATAATATTATTATCGATATTTTTGCCATTGAGCCTGACTCTGATACTGAATATAGAGTCGGTGCAGAACTATGTTTTGCAGAAGGCGACAACCTTTGCATCTGAGAAACTCGGCACACGTGTGGCAATTGGTCATGTAGATATCGACCTCTTCTCGCGTCTGCATGTCGATGACTTTTACGTTGAGGATGAGGAGCGCGATACGCTACTCTATGTCAGCCACGCCTATGCCTCGCTTGCATCACTCAATATTGGGGCCGATGGACTCTCGTTGTCTAAGGCTCGTGCCGAGGATGGACTCTTTAAGCTAAGAGAGTTGCAGTCGGGTGAGTTGAATATTCGTCCGATAGTCATGCGTTTGCAGAAACCAAATGCCAATAGTAACTTCCGTATGTATATTGACCGCATCGAGGCGTCGAACATCGACTTCCGATATGAGCGTTTAGTAAAACGCCACCCGGAGTATGGTATCGACTATTTCGATATGCACATTAAGGCTCACGAGGCGGTGATTGAGGATTTCTCGGTTGTTAAGGGTGCTGTGCAGTTGAGTGTTGAGAGTCTATCGGCAGAGGAGCGCAGCGGATTGTACTTAGAGGATGTTAAGACCGAACTATACGTTGATAGGGGTGTGATTCGTTTCGATGAGTTCCACGCCAACACGTCGCAGTCGTCGATATATCTTCCATCGATGCTTATCGAGGGTGAGAATTGGGAGGAGTACAAGGATTATATCAACCTTGTGGATATGCGCGGTGAGATTCGTAATACGGTAATTTCGACCGATGACCTCGAATATTTTGCCCCAGGTATGAAGGGGTGGAATGCAGTGGTCTATAATGCCGATGCCGACTTCTCGGGTGTGGTGAGCGACCTTCGAGGTGAGATTTATCGAGCCTCGCTCGGCACTAATACATCTATGTCTGGTAGTTTCCGCATTAAGGATCTCCCCGATTGGCAACGCTCGATGTATAGAATAGATATCGACAAACTGCACGCTGAGGCAGAGGACATACATCCTCTTATGGAGAGTGTCGTGAAGCAAGAGTTGCCGCAAATTGTCTATGATATTGTTCATAGGAGTGATTATGTCGATTTGTCGGCATCGCTGCTTGGACGCATTGACGATTTTCACGTTAAGGGTGATGTGAGTGTTGGAGGCGGAGGCGGACTTAGTGCCGATGTTGATATCGAGAAACAGCAGGGTGGTCGTTATAGTGTGAGCGGTCTGCTCAATACAAACCACCTTCCACTCGGCAAACTTCTGGCAGTAAAGCCTCTCGGGGAAATAACCTCGCAGGCCACGCTCTCTGGCTCGGTGGGTAGTGCTCAGTCGGGAGGTGTTGTCGGTTTGGTGGATATGAATGTCGATGCCCTCAGTTTTGCGGGGTACAACTACTCCTCTATCGGCATCGAGGGTAGGGCTTCTGGTTCGCTCTATGCTGCTGATGTCCGTTCTGATGACTCGAATATGCAATTTACGCTCACTGCAAATGCCGATTTTGAGGGGGTAACGCCAAAATACAATATAGCCATTAACGGGTTGTTGGCTAATCTTAGTGCAGTTGGTATCAATAAGCGAGATGAGATTTCGCAACTCTCGGCAGATGTTGTCGTAGATGTAAAGGGTCGTGGACTCGACGATATGGATGGTAAGTTAAGTATTACGGATGCCAAATATCTCTATCCCGATGGTGAGTTGACTGCCGATAATGTTACAATTAACATAGATGATAGGCAGGGCTTACGCGAGATGACCTTAAAGTCGAAGTATTTCGATGCGACGTATAAGAGCCGAGCAAACTACAAGTCGGTTATTGGCTATATGCGTAGTGCGCTGAAAAGTTATGTTCCGATGCTCTATGATGATACGGTAGAGATGCTCGTTGATGGAGGTTCGGTGCAGGTTGATGATGGTTATACGCTCTTTACGGTTGTGGCACACGAGGATATCAACCACCTTTTGGATGCTATCTACGGCGGTCTGCTCATAGCTCCCAATACCGAGGCTACGATGGTGCTTAACCCAAATAGTAACTACATTTCGTTGCAGGCATCGTCTGAGGCCGTGGAGTTTGCCGGAGCATTGCTGGCAGATTGCAACGTTAATCTGGATAACAGTAAAGACTCGTTGGCTATGTCGGTTAAGTCGGCAGGTCTCTACTTTGGCACTCGTTCGGTGATGCCAAATCTGTTGCTTACGGGTGGAGCTCGCCACGATAGGATAACACTCTCGCTTGGCTTTGAGGATGTAGCCAAAGAGCAGTTTGGAATGTTGGGTATGATGGCTAAATTTAAGCGAGATAAGCTCTCTCGTGCCCGCTCGATAGATATCGTTGTTACACCATCGCAATATATCAACCACAGCCAGGAGTGGCGACTCGACCCTGCGCGTATAAAGATTGAAGTCGATTCATCGCGTGTTGATATTGATCGACTCTGTGTGTCGGGCCCTAAGCAGAGCCTTACAATATCGGGTGTCGCATCACGTGAGCGTGGTGATTCGGTGCTTATAAAGCTCGATAATTTCGACCTTTCGCCCGTATCGATGTTCACATCGCGTGTGGGATACGATGTCGGTGCTCGCTCAAATGGCTCGGCAACCATCAAATCGTTGCTCCACGAACCTCAAATCGAGGCACAAATCGACCTTGATAGCATCAACGTGAATGGAATATATGCCCCCTCTCAGAAGGCGGTGTCGAATTGGGACTTCGAGCAAAACCGAGCAAGAGTATTTATTATCGATAGGGAGTCAAGAGATACTACCATACGGGGTTATTATCAGCCGAGAGGAAACCGTTACTACGCAGCAACTCGCATCAAGAATGTCCCGATGGAGCTCATATCACCATTCCTTACAGGCATTATCTCGAATATCGAGGGCTCGGCAGATGTCGAGGCACAAGTGCGAGGTGTGGGACGTAAGGCTGTGTTGTCGGGACAGGGCAAGGTTGACTCGTTGAGCGTTAAGGTGGACTACCTTAACACCAGCTATAATGCGCCATCGGGAGTCGTGGAGATTGAGAATAACCATATACTCGCCGATAGAATCGAGGTATTTGACCAGGAGGGTAACAAGGGCTTCTACTCGATGGATATAAACCTTAACCACCTATCGAATGTGGCTTATGATATTGATATAGAGGTTGATGATATGTTGGTTATGGATACCAACGCCAAGGACAACGACCTCTTCTATGGCCATGTCTATGCCTCGGGCACGGCGGCATTCCGAGGCGATAAGAGCGGTATTAGAATGGATATTGAGGCGACGAGTGGTGATGATACACAATTCTTTATGCCACTGTCGGGTAAGGAGGATATAGCCTATGCTGATTTCGTGCGCTTTACCGAACCAAAGAGTGATGCCGATGATGAGACAACATTCCTCACACGACGAATGTTGGCTAATGAGCGTCGTAGGCGTCAGACGAGTGCTACAAGTAGTACAATGAACATTGAGATGAGTCTCGATGTGAAGCCTAATGCTGAGATACAGCTTGTCATTGACCCTACGGTGGGTGATGTTATCAAGGCTCGTGGTAATGGACAACTAACCTTGGATATTGCCCCAGAGGCTGGAATATTCAAACTTAATGGCGACTACACCATAACCGAGGGAACCTACCTTTTCACGCTGCAAAACATCTGGAATAAGAAGTTTACCGTCGTTCCAGGTTCGTCGATACGCTGGGAGGGCGATCCTCTTGGAGCAAAGCTCAATATCGATGCAGTATATAGTACCAAGGCTTCGCTGAAACCTCTGCTCGGTAACTCAATGCAGGGTATGGAGGACTCTCGTTCGAGAACCGTGAATTGCTACATTAAACTCACCGACGACCTTATGTCGCCCACCGTGAACTTCGATGTTGAGGTGGAGAACGTATCGTCGGAGATTAACACAATCCTACAATCGGTACTTAACGACCAGCAGGCAATTGCCACGCAGATGTTCTGGTTGCTTACATCTAACTCCTTCTCGGCAGAGGATACGGGAGCTATGGGTGCTACGCTAACGGCTACTACGGGTTTCGAGCTACTCTCGAACCAGCTCAGTAATTGGCTGTCGGGTGATAACTATAATGTTGTAGTGCGCTATCGTCCACGAACTGCTTATACGGGCGATGAGGTGGACTTTGGCTTCTCGAAGAGCTGGCTCGATAACCGTGTGATTGTAGAGGTTGAGGGTGGATACCTGTCGGATGCCTCGGCACAGATGCGACAGAATGCCTCGAACTTCGTAGGTGAGGCCTTCATTACGTGGCTCATCGACCCTGAGGGTTCGTTCCGTTTCAAGGGCTTCACGCAGACTATCGACCGCTATGGTGAGAATCAGGGTATGCAGGAGACGGGCGTGGGACTCTATTATAGCGAGAATTATAACACCTTAAAAGACTTGGGTGAGAGCGTTAAACGTAAATTCTCAGGCGAGCGACGCAGAGAACGCCGTCAAGCAAAGCGGCAGGAACGGATGCTTGCCGACAGCATCAAACAGCACTCAAAGATGAGTGATACTATCTCCTCGAAGTAGTGCGTTATAGATGTGTGCCAATGGATAAACGAATAAAATGATTTAATTAATAATAACTAAACAAAATTTTGATTATGCTTAATGTATTAACTACTACGCCAGATGTAACATCTGCCGAACTTATTGAGGGTGCCGATTCGTTGGCTATGGCTGAACAGGCAGCCGCTGCGGCAGCCGATAGCGCAGAGAATCTATCGGTAGGTTTTTGGGATCTCTTCATTGGTGGCGGCTGGCTTATGTGGGTATTGGTTCTGCTTGCAGCCGTTATGATCTTCATCTTCGTCGAGCGTTTCATTGCTATCCGTAAGGCAACGAAGGTTGATAATAACTTTATGAACCGTATTCGTGATTACATCTCGGATGGTAATATCAATGCAGCTATTGACCTTTGTCGTCGTACCGACTCGCCTATTGCCCGAATGATTGAGAAGGGTATTGAGCGTATTGGCCGTCCAATGGGCGATATTCAGAATGCTATCGAGAACGTAGCAAATGTTGAGGTAGCGAAGCTCGAAGCGGGCTTGCCTTGGTTGGCATCAATCTCTGGTGGTGCGCCAATGATTGGTTTCTTAGGTACGGTTGTAGGTATGGTGCAGGTGTTTATCGATATGTCGGCTAACCAGACAGGTGGTATCGAGCTTGGTCAGCTTTCGGCAGGTATGTACGTAGCGATGGTAACGACGGTTGGTGGTCTTATTGTTGGTATTCCAGCCTACTTCGCTCACAACTATCTCGTAGCGCGTATCGAGCGTCTTGTCTTCCGTATGGAGGCAACTACCATCGCGTTTATGGATATTTTGAATCAGCCAGTACAAAAATAGTGAATTATGGCAATTAAGAGAAGTTCGAAAATAGATTCGTCATTTTCGTCATCGTCAATGACCGACCTTATCTTCTTGCTCCTTGTATTCTTCATTTTGGCAACGACGCTTATTAATCCGAATAACTCGGTGAAGCTAACCTTGCCATCGTCATCGAGCCAGGAAGGAGACCCTTCGGTTATATCGTTGTCGGTTGTCGGCGACCAGACAAGCCCTTCGGGTTATCGTTATGTGATTAATCGTAATGAGGAGTACAACGATGTTATGGAGGTAGCTGGTGCGCTTCGAGTACACTACGCCAAGTATGATGGTCGTGCTGAGGAGGAGCGTCCATATATCTCGTTGCGTTGCGACGAGAAGGTTACCGTTGATGCTCTGGTTGAGATTATTGACCTAACGCGCGAGGAGAAGTACAAAATGGTGCTTGCCACCAAAGATAAGAGATAGATGGAGTACTACGATCCCATAGATCATCAAGCTAAACGTATTGCCGCTCTTGTAACCATTGTACTAATGGGTACAGGATTCTTTGTTGCTAACACTTTGCGTTTTGATGTGCATCGTAATGAGGAGCTACAACCTCCGTTGGAGATTGTCTTCGAGGCGGAGACCGTTCCCGAGCCAGAGCGTAATGTGGTGCAGCAAAGCGCGCCCACTGATGTGCGACGTGATAGGGCTACGGCACACGAGCAAAGTGCGCCTAAGGAGCAGAGTGTTCAGACATCGGGTGAGGCAGAAAAGACTCAGACGGTGAATCCCAACGCACTCTTCCGTCCTATGACAGGTGGAGATGCTCAGACGCCCACGGGCAACCGACTTGCTCCAGATGGTGATAGAGAGACTGGACGTGGTGAATCGACGGGTTATAACCTACAAGGTAGCGACCAGCTTGATGCTGGCTTGCAGGGAAGAGGTCTTAGAGAGGGCTTGCCAACGCCGAGTGCGTCGTATAATGTGGAGGGTACGGTTGTGGTCTATGTTACGGTGGATAGCGATGGTAATGTAACCTCAGCTGAGGTGCGTCAACAGGGCTCAACCACCCAAGATCCAACGCTCCGTCGATTGGCTGTTGAGGCAGCACGCAAGGCTAAGTTTAAGCAGAGTTCGTTGCTCTCGCAGGGTGGCACAATAACATATGTCTTTAAGTTAAAGTAGCGCAGTATGATGAGAGGTTTGTGGATGATGTTGTTCCCACTTATGCTGTGTGGCATATCGGAGTTGCGTGCCGAGCAGCCTGAGGGCGCAAGCATTGAGTTTTCGACGAAGGTCATCGAACTTGGTAAGCTGTCGCAGAGTGATGATAAGCAGATTATTCGCCTTACGTATAAAAATATTGGTGATGTTCCGCTTGTTGTGTTGGAGGTGCGTACCAGTTGTTCGTGTACCGATGTGCAGTTCAAACGCGATAAGGTGCTACCCGGCGAACGAGGTGTGATTAACATCACGATGGACCCCTCGAAGGCCCCAGTTGGTAGTTTCTCTCGTGTCTTGCAGGTGGTCTCAACCTCTACGGCAGGTGTCGAGCGCATCACGTTGAAGGCTGAAATAATAGAATAAATAGGAGTAGATATTATGGAGATAAAGAGATTTGTTTTTAACCCATTCAGGGAGAATACGTATGTCGTGTGGGACGATACGAAGGAGTGTATTATAATCGACGCTGGTAACCTTATGCCGCGCGAGGATGCTATGCTTACGGAGTTTATAAAGGAGCAGGGCTTGAAACCTGTGATGGCGGTCAATACTCACGGACACTTCGATCATCTGTCGGGTGTTAAGTATCTTGTCGATAGCTATGGTGTGAAGTTCGCCTGCTCGTCGAAGGATGGTTTCTTGATTGATAGCGCACCAGCTCAGGCGCAGATGTTTGGAGTTAAGTGTGGCGAGGTGCCAGCCGTAGATATCGACCTCGATACTATTGATAAGATTGAGTTTGGTCAAACAGAGCTAAGTATCATCAAGACCCCAGGTCATACCCCAGGTCATGTCTCGCTATTTAATGCCGAGCAGAAGCGACTCTTCACGGGCGACACCCTCTTCCGCGAGAGCATCGGTCGTACTGATTTGCCTGGTGGCGACTACTCGTGGATTATGCGCTCTATCATCGACAACATCATCCCTCTTGGCGACGATGTAGAGATATTCCCTGGCCACGAAGATAGCTCGACGATAGGTCACGAGACGCTATACAATCCGTTTATTACGGAGGTTCTGAACAACGAGATTAACTATAAGGGTTAGACGATGCGTATTGATATTATTACCGTTGTGCCAGAGTTACTTGCCTCGCCACTCAATGAGTCGATACTAAAAAGGGCTCAGGAGTCGGGGCACGCCGAGATATATGTGCATAACCTCAGAGATTATACCGACGATAAGCGACGCACCGTAGATGACTATCCGTTTGGTGGTGAGGCTGGTATGGTGATGAAGATTGAGCCTGTATATCGCTGTATCGAGAAACTTAAATCGGAGAGAGACTACGACGAGATTATCTTCACCTCTCCAGATGGAATCACTTATAATCAGCATGAGGCAAATCGTCTCTCGCTGATGAAAAATATCATCATCCTCTGCGGACACTATAAGGGTATAGACTACCGCATACGTGAGCATTTGATTACACGCGAGATATCTATCGGCGACTATGTGCTTACGGGAGGTGAACTTGCGGCGTGCGTCATTGCCGACTCGGTAGTGCGCATCATACCGGGAGCTATTGGCGATGAGGCATCGGCTCTTACCGACTGCTTCCAGGATAACCTGCTCGCCCCACCTGTCTATACTCGCCCAGCGGAGTTTAACGGCTGGAAGGTGCCTGAGGTACTCTTGTCTGGCAATTTCGCCGAGATTGAGAAGTGGCAAGATGAACAGGCGTGGACACGAACAAAGGCTTTACGTCCCGATTTGATTGGCGATAAGTAATGAAAAAGATGCAAAAGTAGTACTGCTTTTGCATCTTTTTTGTGATATGTACTGCACACCTACTTGATGTCGAAGTTGAGCAGCGTCTGCTCACCAATCGTAAGGCGAAGGTTATCGCCAGCCTTTACCTCGAAACTACGAGGCGAGCCGAGATATATAAGATCTCCAATGCGTAGGGTCATAGCCTCGGACAGTTGGCTTATGATGTGGTCTGGTGTGAAGCGCATATCGGCTATTGTTAGGCGTAGCTGCTCCTCATTATTTATATATAAGGTAGCACCCTCCAACATTGCATCACGCGATAGGGTGTCGAGCGATAGTGCCGATGAGTGGTCGAAGCCTACTGCCGCATCCCAAGGAAGCCCTTCACGACGTGCCTCCTCCAACCTATCTATTGCTGTGAATGTAACGCCCCCCATAACGCCATCTATGCAGCGTGCAGCAAACCGCTCACCCAGGCACTTGGCGAGGCGTGCAACACGTAGCACGATGTGTGGCTCGGCAATGATACGACCTACATTGTTCGGAATGTAGAATGCATCGTTGTTGCGTAGTAGAGCCGTGTCGGCTTTTAGGTAGAAGCGTGGGGCATCGCCCACATTGGTGTAACTGTTAATTATATTTATAAGTTTCATCCTCTATTGGTGTTATCGTTGTTAAGGCTCTTGACCATATCACGTGCAAATCGAACTGATGCACCATCGCCTCCGAACATATTGCGTAGCACGTCAAACTCTTCGAGCATAGACTCTCTTCTGCTACCGTTGGGTAGAATTGCTCGTATCTCACGCTCTGCCTCAGCCATATCGAGCTTTGCGCGCACAAGCTCCTTTACCGCTTCGCGTTTGAGGTTTATGTTGACCAACGATACGCATGGTATGCGCAAGAAGTATGGTTTAAGCTTTTCGTATAGCCACGGTATGTGGTATAATACAACTTCGGGTATGCCCATAAGTGCGGTTTCGAGTGTTGCCGTTCCAGATGTTACGATAGCGGCTACGGAGTGTGCAAGGGTCTGCTGTGTGCGGTCGCATATGTAACGCACCTCAGAGCCTGCCGTGTAACGCTCGTATAACGACCTATCTATCCACTTAACAGCGGTTACTACGAACTGATACTCAGGAAATAACTTCGATATAGCCACCATATCTGGAAGGTTTGCCTTAATCTCCGATACTCGGCTTCCAGCAAGTAGTGCAACAATAGGTCGCTTGTCGAGATTGTTCTGCCTGAGAAACTCCTCGCGCGAAGGTAGTGTTGCACGACGCTCAGAGATGTCGTCGAGTAGTGGATTTCCACAGAAGGTTGGCTCGATACCGTGTCCACGGAAATAATCGGTCTCGAACGGAAATATTGTGTAGAGTCTATCTACGTACTTGTGCAACTTTTTAACTCTGCGCTCTTTCCACGCCCATACCTTGGGTGCTATGTAGTAATAGACCTTTATGCCTCGACTCTTTGCCCATTTGGCGATGCGTAGGTTGAATGCAGGATAGTCAATAAGGATGATAACATCGGGTCTGAACTCCTCGATGTCTCGCTCAACGTGGTCAATCTGGCGAAAGATTGTTCGTAGGTTCATCACCACCTGCACGAAGCCGAAGAACGACATATCGGTATAGTGATATAGTAGCGACTCTTTGCCACTCACCTTTGCCATAAGGTCGCCACCGCAACATCTGAATACAGCCTCGTTATCGCAATCGGCAATGCCACGCATCAACTTGCTGCCGTGGAGGTCGCCCGAAGGCTCGCCAGCTATTACATAGTATCTCATATCTGCTCTAAGATAATATTTCCATCTGCAAAGATAGCCTTTTATTTCAAAACATAGAAGCTGTTGGAATTTTATTAAATAAGATAAACATTGCCACGAACGATAGTTTCGACCTCTATGTGGCTTTTTTCGGCAACTTTTCATTTGTGATGATTGGAAATAGACCACTATTACCTGCCTCCCCCCCCCCTCCCCCCCCCCCCCCCACCACCCCCACCCGCACCCCCCTGCCCCCCAAACA
>X3_Alpine_Chamois__coassemble_4_pt1 | contig 25950 bp, 21 predicted proteins | sample X3_Alpine_Chamois__metabat2_high_PE_002 | metagenome-assembled genome bin X3_Alpine_Chamois | reverse complement strand
GGCGATGTGCGTCCCTAGGAGCCGACCTTCCCCTATCGACGCGATGTGGTGTTTAGCCAGAAGGGGCGTTATCGTATACAGCTCTCTCCTACGAGTGTCGCCGAGGGTATATCGTCGGTGGGCATCGTCGTGAGTGAACATTCTAAGGAGTAAACAAAGCGCAAGATGGGAAAAGATAAGTTAAGAAAGTTTGCCGAGAACCTTACGTTTAAGTGTCTTGTGCAACCCGAATTTGATGATATATTCCGCAAGGACCACCCGTTGAAGGGGCATTGGCATAGCGATTTCTTCAAGAACAATAACCCCATAGTCTTGGAGTTGGGTTGTGGTCGTGGCGAGTACACCGTAGCTCTTGCTGAGCGCAATCCCGATAAAAACTATATCGGTATCGACATCAAGGGTGCGCGTATGTGGCGTGGTGCGAAGACTGCCACGGAGTGTGGTATGGGTAATGTGGGCTTTTTGCGCACACGCATCGAGTTTATTCGTTCGTTCTTTGCCGAGGGTGAGGTGTCGGAGATATGGATAACCTTCCCCGACCCACAGCTCAAAAGCCGTAGAGCGAAGAAACGTCTTACATCGCCACTCTTTTTGGCGGATTACAGGCAGATGCTAACATCGGATGGTGTTATTAACCTTAAAACAGACTCGAAGCACCTGTATGCCTATACAGCAGCCGTTATCGAGCGTCTCGGTTTGGATGTTGAGGTGCAGAATGACGATATCTACGGTTCGGGATATGCCGATGAGGTGTTGTCGGTAAAGACCGCCTACGAGACAAAATTTGTGGCTATGGGCCTGCCTATAACCTACACACGTTTCCGTCTTGGTAACTGCACAAATTTCGAGTATTTCGATTGGGAGGGCGATGATATCTTGGAGAAGGATGCCGAGCAAAATCGTGTAAAAGCCTTTTAATTATGGGAAGACGTAGAAAGGATTACCCTCTTATCGAGGGTTTGCAAATAACCACACTTGCTGCCGAGGGTAAGGCTATGGGCAAGGTGGATAATCAGGTTGTCTTTGTGCCGATGACCGTGCCTGGTGATGTTGTCGATGTGCAGATTCGTAAGCATCATCGTCGCTATATGGAGGGTACCGTTGTGCGTTTCGTTGAGAAGTCGCCGATGCGTACCGAGCCATTTTGTGAGCACTTTGGATTGTGTGGTGGTTGTAAGTGGCAGAGCTTGCCCTACGACGAGCAGCTGCGACAGAAGACCAAGCAGGTCGAGGATCAGTTGGTGCGCATAGGACACCTCGACATTCCTGATGTGCGTCCTTGTCTGGGTTCGGAGCGTACGAGGGAGTATCGCAATAAGTTGGAGTTCACCTTTGCCGACCGCCGATGGCTCACCTATGAGGAGATTGCCGAGGGTGGTGATATAGCCTCAGAACCAGCTTTGGGCTTTCATATCCCAGGCTGTTTTGATAAGGTGTTGGATATCAAGGCGTGTCATTTGCAGATAGACTTATCGAATCGTATTCGTTTGGCAACCAAGAAGTTCTGCATAGATAACGGCTACTCGTTCCACAATGCACGAGCCCACGAGGGTTTGATGCGTACGATGGTTATACGCACGGCATCTACTGAAGAGGTGATGGTCATCGTGGTATTCAACGAGAACGATAAGGTGCGTATTGATGCTCTGATGGAACACCTAAAAACGGAGTTCCCAGAGATTACATCGCTTATGTATATGATAAACGAGAAGTGGAACGACTCGCTGGGCGATATTGAGCCAATATGCTATGCTGGTAAGGACCATATCATCGAGCAGATGGAGGGACTTAAATTCAAGGTTGGACCTAAGTCGTTCTATCAGACAAACTCGGAGCAGGCTTATGAGCTATATAAGGTAACTCGTGAGTTTGCAGAGTTGAAGGAGGGAGATGTGCTCTACGACCTCTATACCGGAACGGGTACCATTGCGAACTTCTGTGCTCGCTATGCTCGAAAGGTGGTCGGCGTGGAGTATGTGCCAGAGGCCATTGAGGATGCTAAGATAAACTCGATGATTAATAACATTGAGAATACCACCTTCTATGCTGGTGATATGAAGGATGTGCTTAGTGATGAGTTTGTCGAGCGCAATGGTCGTCCCGATGTTATTATCCTCGACCCGCCACGTGCTGGTGTCGATGAGCGTGTGTTGGAGGTCATCAAGCGTGCAGCCCCTGAGCGTATGGTCTATGTTAGCTGTAACCCATCAACTCAGGCGCGAGACCTTGCGCTGTTGAGCGATATGTACGAGATTCTTGCGGTTCAGCCTGTTGATATGTTCCCACATACACACCACGTGGAGAATGTTGTTAAGCTCCGCAAACGATAGTTAACTCTCTTAGAATAAAAATCCTAACGATAGATATGCTGTTCGTGGATAGGCGTAGGTAAGCCTATCTGCGAATGGCTCTATGTGTGTACGTTGCTGAATCGTTTGGCGACGTATGCGGTGCTGTTCATATCCTCGTGCTACGATGTCGCTACCCAACAGATTGCGTACGGCAAGCTGCACGAATAGTGAGCTGCCACCCTGAAAACGAAAGCGTTTGCCTACACTCAGGTCTAAGGTAATAGCATCTGCCAGACGCTGTTGTTCGGATATTGCGCTCAGCTCCTCAGGCGACGTGGCGTAAGATGTAATACGCTCGCTGCGACGAATCAACGAGGGCTCTACACGTCGCAGACCCCAATACTGCGCTGAGAGCCTTGCCGACCAGCCACTTGGTGAGCGGAAGGCGATGTCGCCATAGGCAGTAATCTCGGGGTATGGTGCGTGGCAGTTGCCAAGAGCTATATTCGAGGTTGCAATAAGGTCGTTATCTGTATCGGCATAGAGGCTAAGTTGGGCATCCTGTGAGAAGCGATACTGTGCCAGAGTCAGAGCAAATGTTGAGGTGAAGAGGCGTGAGTAGCGTATCTTCGACGATAGCTCGATGCCGAAGTTTAGACGTGCGATATTGGCGATAACAGCATCCGAGTAGGTTGCGGCGAGGTCGTCATAGTAGCGAACAACCTCCGTGTCGTTTGTGGTAGAGGTTATAAATGCTGTGGCATTGAGCTCAACGGTGGGCGTAGTGTAGGCGTAGTTTAGCTCACCCGCTATGCTGTGGCGAAGCGATAGGTTATCCACCGTGTGGTTGTTATACTGCGGTTGTAGGAAGAGGTTGTCGATGTCGGGGCTCTCGCCACGTAGCATCACGCTACCTTGTAGCCTATGTTTGCCGAGAGTGTAGAGCAGGGCAATATTAATACGATAGGGTGTGAGGTTTATGGTGCGCGATTTACCATACGAGTTGCTGCCAGCGAATAACTCCTTCTCGTAGTAGCCGCGACGCAGACTCTGCTCCGCAGCTATGCGTATGCCAGCCATAAGGCACAGATGGTTGCTACATTGCCACTCAATCAACCCTCGCAGTGCAACGCTACGACGTGTGAGTCGGTAGTCATATCCGAAACGTCCACCCTCGACAACTTTGCGATTTGGGTTACGCAAGTCGTTTTGCAGATGGTTCGAGTAGGTGGCATCATCTAAAAGATAGTAGTCGAGGTCGATGATGTGGTCGGCACCAAGAAGATCGTCGATAAGCTTAAATGAGCGAGTAGTGGTGTAGTTTAGGTCGATACCACAATCGATGCTTAGGTGTGCATACTCGCCACGAATACCCGCCGTGGCATTGCCGTAGAGAGTGTTGTTGCGACGATTTTCGACTATGTATGCAGCCTCGCCACTACTCTGCAAAGAGTTGGTGTGGTATATACCCTCCCAATCAATCTGTGTGTAACGTAGGTCGTTATTGCGCCAAGCATTGGTAACCACGCGACGCTCATCGTCGCCCATCTGAAAAGATGGTAAGTAGCGATAGTTATCAGGCGCAGTACTCATAGCATCGAACCAAGCAAGGGTCGTATAACCTCCATACTCATAACCGCTGTTTGCCGCAACAACGACTGTCGTAGCGGTAGTTATGCGCCTCTTCCACGATAGTAGTAGCTCTGGGCGGAGTGTTGTTGCTATACGTGAGTTGCGGACTTTGCCACTCTGCATACCCCACGAGGGGTTATACATAGTGTTGCCCGTGAGCGTGTATGCCTCCTCGACAGATGCAGACCTTATGCCACGCTCCGAGAAGGGGAGTAGCAGGACAATACCTATGTCGCTTGCTCGGCGATGTCGCGAGAGCGATGTGGCTATGTCGAGGTTGTTGGTGTGAACACCCTCAACATATATATCGCGTCCCGTGCGTGCGCGCGTGAAAAGTCGAATGTGCCAATCCTCTTTGAGTGTAGGACGCTTACCAGAGGGTATAAATGTTGCCGAGTAGCTGATGCCGCCCAAGTAGTTGCGTCCAGATAGCTCGCCACGCAGATAGTGGCGTTTGTAGCTATAAGTGGCATCCTCGGCAAGATGATATGTGGTGGTTTCCGTTAGTGCCCCGCTGTGTGGTGCTGCCAGAAGACCGTCATTCAGTGTGCGCCTAACGCCAATTGAGGATAGCAGACGTGCTGTTTTATAGTTGATAGGTAGGTTGTTGGCGAGATATCGCTCCTCGTCATACCCTTCGCCACGTCGTCCTCGCTCTACTGCCGAAAGTGAAAATCGTAGGTCGGTGGTGAGTGTGCGTGGTGCATCGATGGTTGATAGTCGCTGTGTGAGGGTGTCGGCAGATAGTAGCCACCAAGGCTCTGTGGCATCCTCCTCCTCGGCATAGAACTTATACTTTTTGTAGTCGTAAACCTCGTCGGTTTGTGCTACGACCGAGTCCACAGTAAATGTTACTGCGAGTAATAAGAGGAGTATGATTCTAAGTCGAGAAGACATTGCAGGTATCGTAGTTTAGCACAAAGATACAAAAATTCTCTAAATAAAGATATAGGCAGACTTTGACAACTCGAAAAAGAATAAATAACTAAAATGGTTTGTCTCTCGAAACGAGAGGTGCATTATAGCCCAATATGGTTCATTTAGTGTCGAAAGTTTTGAGTATATGAGGCTTATAGCTTTGTGAAAAAGGGGTGTCAATGATAGAAAAAAAACTCTTTTTGCTAAAATGTTGAATTATTATTTTGTTGTTTGAAAAAAAGTCTTTAACTTTATAATCCGCAAAGTTGGTTAAGCGACGATATAATTCGTTTTTGAATGGGTGCTTACGGCTGGCAAATGACTAAAAAAGAACCAAAAACTAACAAAATTATAATAAATCTAAACGTATCTTAATACTATGAAAAACTATTCAGCAAAAGAGATTAAGAACATCGTTCTTATTGGTGCGCCCGGCGCCGGAAAGACTACCCTTGCAGAGGCAATGGCTTTTGAGGGTAAAGTTATTGACCGCAGGGGTAGTGTAGAGAATAACAATACAATCTCTGATAATACGGATATCGAGCACGAATATAAGCGTTCGATCTATTCAACAACCCTCTTTACGGAGTTTATGGATCGTAAGCTTAACATCATCGACTGCCCAGGTTCGGACGACTTCTGTGGTTCGCTCTTCTCGGCATTTAAGGTTGGTGACGTAGGTGTTATGGTTCTTAATGCTCAGAATGGCTGGGAGGTAGGCTCGGAGCTTCAGTCTCGCTATGCGCGTATTCTTAATAAGCCATTGATTGGTGTTGTTAACCAGCTCGATGGCGATAAGGCTAACTTCGACGCTACGGTTGAGGGTGTTCGTGCTAACTCATCTGTAAAGCCTGTCATCGTGCAGTATCCTATCAATCAGGGTGCAGGTTTCGATTCGTTCATCGACGTGCTTATGATGAAGATGTATAAGTTCGTTGACGAGAATGGTAAGCGTGAGGAGTATCCAATTCCTGAGAGCGAGATGGAGCGTGCAAATGCTCTTAACCAGGAGCTTGCAGAGGCTGCTGCTGTTTACGATGACGCTCTTATGGAGCTCTACTTCGAGAAGGGTTCGCTCACACAGGACGATATCCGTGCAGGTTTGAAGCTCGGTGTATCGAAGCGTGATATTATGCCTATCTTCTGTGCTTCTGGTAAGAAGGATATCGGTACTAAGCGTCTTATGGAGTTCATCATCAACGTTGCCCCAGGCCCATTGAAGGCTCCTGCATTCCTATCGACTGAGGGTGAGGAGATTCTGGCTAACGCTGAGGAGTCAACAGTTGTATTCGTATTCAAGAGCCAGCTCGAGCAGCATATCGGTGAGATTACCTACTTCCGTGTAGTTCGTGGTAAGCTTACAGAGGGTATGGAGCTTGTTAACTCTCGTACTGGAAATAAGGAGAAACTTTCGCAGTTGTTCGCAGTTGCTGGTAAGAACCGTATCAAGGTTACTGAGCTTTCGGCTGGCGATATCGGCTGTACTGTTAAGTTGAAGGGTACTCGTACAAACGATACACTCTCAGCACCTTCGGCTCCTGTAACTGTTGAGCCTATCGTATTCCCAGAGCCACGCTACCGCGCAGCTGTTAAGGCTAAGGAGCAGAACGACGAGGAGAAGCTCGGCAAGTTGCTCAACGATGCGAAGTATGAGGATCCTACAATCCTTGTTGAGTACTCTAAGGAGCTCAAACAGACTATTATCCAGGGTCAGGGTGAGCACCATCTCAATATTTTGAAGTATCGTCTATCGAATGAGAATAAGATGGAGATGGAGTTCTTTGCACCTAAGATTCCATATCGTGAGACCATTACTAAGGTCGCTCAGGCTGACTATCGTCATAAGAAGCAGTCGGGTGGTTCGGGTCAGTTTGGTGAGGTACATATGGTAATCGAGCCTTACTTCGACGATATGCCAGAGCCAAGCAAGTATAAGGTTAATGGTAAGGAGATTACGGTTAACGTTAAGGGCAAGGAGGAGTATGATATGCCTTGGGGCGGTAAGTTGCAGTACTACAACTCTATCGTTGGTGGTGCTATCGACGCTCGCTTTATGCCAGCTATCTTGAAGGGTATTATGGAGAAGATGGATGAGGGTCCACTTACTGGTTCTTATGCTCGTGATATTCGTGTTGTAATCTACGATGGTAAGATGCACCCAGTAGATTCAAACGAGATTTCGTTTAAGCTTGCTGCACGTAACGCATTTAAGGAGGCGTTCCGTAATGCTGGTCCAAAGATTATGGAGCCTATCTACAATGTTGAGGTTCTCACTCCAAGCGAGTATATGGGTGCTGTGATGAGCGACTTGCAGAACCGCCGTGCGATGATTATGGGTATGGAGTCGGATAAGGGCTTCGATCGTCTTAACGCACGTGTGCCTCTTGCAGAGCTCTATCGCTACTCAACATCGCTTTCATCGTTGACATCGGGTGCTGCTACATACACAATGCAGTTCGCATCGTATGAGCAGGTTCCTGCCGATGTTCAGGATAAGTTGTTGAAGGCTTACACTGATACTGACGAGGAGTAGTTCTTCGGCTTGTATGAATTTTTACGAGAGACTGACCCATAAAGGTCGGTCTCTCGTTGTCTATGGAGCAAGCCGAGGGTGTGAACTCCGATTTTGTTTTATAAATAATTTTTTGCAACTTTACGCTCCAATTCATAAGCAAGAGCTATGGTTATCGAAGATTTTATGTTGCTCTTTACACGTGGTGTGGGTAGTCGTGGTGCGGCGCACCTAATCGACTATTTTGGCTCGGCCGAAGAGCTCTTTGCAGCCTCACGCAGCGAGCTGATTGATGGCGCAGGTCTCAGAGAGGAGCTTGCCGAGCGTATATTGCGCCAGGAGGGGCGTGATGCAGCACTCCGTGAGGTGGAGTATTGTCGTAGGCATAATATACGTGCCATAGCCGCTACTGATGCGGAGTATCCTGAGCCTCTGCGTGAAGCGGTAGATAGACCTCACGTACTCTTTGTACGTGGTGAGGTCGCTGCCCTCTCTATGCGAACGTTGACGGTGGTTGGCACACGGGAGATATCGCCATCGGGTCTTAATGTGTGCAATAGACTTATCGAGGGTTTGTCGTCAATAGCCGATGACCTCTGCATCGTCAGTGGTTTGGCCTATGGCGTAGATGCTGCGGCGCATCGTGCTGCCATTAGTTTTGGAGCGACGACTGTTGCCGTTGTTGCCAATGCTCTGCCCGATGTAACACCTGCACCACACCGTACGCTTGCTGAGGATATCATCAGAGGTGGTGGAGCTATTGTCTCGGAGTTGCACTCGCAGACACGTCAGAATGGAAACTATTACTTGGCTCGTAACCGTATTCTTGCGGCTATGAGTATGGGAACGCTCGTTGTGGAGTCGCCAGCTTCGGGAGGCTCGCTCTCGACGGCAGATATGGCGGATGGCTATCATCGCACGGTGATGGCTGTGCCTGGGCGTATTACCGATATTAACTCGTTTGGTAGCAATGTATTGATACGTTCGGGTAAAGCTCGTATGGTACTCACCCCAGCCGATATTGTTGAGGATATGGGTTGGAGTCTATCTGAAAAGGTGTCGGATGATAGGGTGGATATAGATGCGACGATGGAGGGGTTATCACCCTCGGAGCGTATGACACTCTCGGCGTTCGATAGTGCTGTGTCGCTCGATTGGGCGCAGTTGCTCGATGCTACGGGGCTTACGATGGGCGAGCTCTCGATGGTGGTTATGGATTTGGAGATGAAGGGACTTATACGTGCGCTTCCAGGTAAGCGATACGAGAGAATATAGACGGATTATTAGCGTGTTACAATGATTGATACACATTCTCATATTTACAGCGAGGAGTTCGATGCCGACCGAGGTGATGCCCTCGCACGTGCTTGGGCAGAGGGGGTTGAACTATTGTTACTTCCTGATATCGACTCCGAAAGTAGGGGGCGTATGTTCGATTTGGCGACAGCCGAACCAGCGCGATGTCTGCCTATGGCGGGACTACATCCTACATCGGTCAATGATAATGCGAGGTGGCGTGAGGAGTTGGATATGGTCGAAGAGTTGCTGCGTAAGCCTCCAATGAGGCTCTATGGTGTGGGGGAGATTGGCTTAGACCTCTATTGGAGTGGGGATTTCTATAAACAGCAGCGAGAGGTGCTACACGCGCAGTTGGAGCTTGCCCTGAGCTATAACCTACCTGTGGCGATACACACCCGTTCGGCATACGACGAGATGCTCGATGCCATATCTACCTATCGTGGGCGAGGACTTCGTGGTGTATTCCACGCCTATGCAGCAGATGTCGATATGGCACGTAAACTCGACAGGTTAGGCGACTTTGTATTTGGCATCGGAGGTGTTGTAACCTTCAAAAATTCGGGGTTGGATAGGGTTGTTGCCCAGCTGCCATTGGAACGACTTGTATTGGAGACCGACTGTCCTTATTTAAGCCCTGTGCCGTATCGTGGCAAGCGCAACGAGTCGTCGTATGTGGTGAAGGTGCGTGATAAGATTGCGGAGTTGCACGGATGTAGCGCAGAGAGGGTCGATACAGTAACTACTGCCACAGCTAAGAGTATATTTTGTTTGTAGTTGGGGGTCGATATGCAGGAATATTCGCGCCAGAAGCAAAAAAAAGTGCATAAAAATGACAACGTAACCAAAAATTGCCTATCTTTGTAGGGATATGTGTGGCACTAATGCCTGCATATCGGGTAGCGATGAAGCGATCTTCAATACTTATTATATATACCGGTGGTACTATCGGTATGAAGACCGACGAGACAACAGGAGCTCTCGTTCCATTCGATTTTAGTGGAATTTATGAGGAGTTCCCATCGTTGAAGAGGTTGAATGTTGATATCGAGGTTTTTACGATTAAGCCACCTATCGACTCGTCAAATGTCTCGATTGAGAACTGGGTGGATATGGCACGCATCATTCGTGATAACTACGCACGTTATGATGGCTTTGTTATCCTCCACGGTACGGACACAATGTCCTATTCGGCTTCGGCTCTGAGCTTTATGCTCGAAAACTTGGCTAAGCCCGTCATCTTTACGGGTAGCCAGATACCTATCGGTATTCTGCGTACCGATGGTCGTGAGAATCTGATTACGGCAATCGAAATTGCTGGTGCTCACGACGATGAGGGTCATCCACTTGTCCCAGAGGTTGCTCTCTACTTCCAGAATCGACTGTTCCGAGGTAATCGTACTACGAAGTTTAGTGCCGAGGCTCTAAATGCCTTTGCGTCGTTCAACTATTCGGCACTCGCCGATGTGGGTGTTAACATACAGTATAATAGCTCGGTAATTGCACCATATGCCCCCGATTTTTCAGACGAATTTCGCATTAGCGAGAGCCTATCGAACGATGTTGTCGTGGTGAAGCTCTTCCCTAGCATCCGTCCTCAGACGCTGCGTGCGATGCTTTTGGATAGCGGCGCCCGTGGTGTGGTTTTGGAGACCTATGGCGCGGGTAATGCCCCCACGTCGGATTGGTTTGTGGATATTGTTAAGGAGGCAGTCGAGCGCGGTATTGTCGTGGTTAACGTGTCGCAGTGTAAGGACGGTGCTGTGCAGATGCACCTCTATGAGACTGGTCTGGCGTTGCAGGAGGCGGGTGTTGTCTCTGGCCACGATATGACGATTGAGGCTGCAGTAACAAAGTTGATGTACGTATTAGGCAAAAATTTGCCATTATCGGAAATGCTTAATTTGATGCGACGACCTCTTAGAGGTGAATTTACGCTATAAAACGTTGCTATTTTTAGAAATTATTTGTATATTTCGCACAATAAGTTGTCTCAAAAATGGTGCCTATGCTGATAGGATACATATTTTTGAGCGTGTAATATTGTGATTGATATAGACTTAATACTAAACACAAGTTTGCAAACAGTCTGCCACGCATCTGTTGTTGATGTGGTGTGGTGGACAAAAAATAGGAAGAAACAACAAAAATAAAAGATATCAACTACTAAAATTTACAAATTTTAACTAACAAAACACTATGAAAAAATTATTTTTGGTTTTGGCAGCTGCCACTCTCTCATTCGGCGCTGCTTTTGCACAGGAGACAAACGAGGCTCCAGTTCAGGACGTTGCTGTAGAGCAGGTTGTTGAGGCTGATGCAGTTGAGGAGTTGGCTGGTGAGCCTATGCACTTCGCCCTTATGAAGAAGTTCTTGGAAGGTGGTTGGGAGTGGATGCTTCCAGTACTTGTCTGCTTGGTACTCGGTTTGGCAATCGCTATCGAGCGTATTCTTTACTTGACATTTGCTCAGATCAACACTAAGAAGTTCGTTGCTGAGGTTGAGAAGCTTCTTAACGAGAAGGGTGTTGAGGCTGCTAAGGAGCTCTGCCGCAATACACGTGGTCCTATCGCTTCAATCTACTACCAGGGTCTTGCACGTTACGACCAGGGCTTGGAGGCTGTTGAGAAGGCTGTTGTATCTTACGGTTCAGTTCAGCAGGGTAACATGGAGTCAGGTCTCTCTTGGATTTCACTCTTCATCGCTCTTTCTCCATCACTCGGTTTCATGGGTACCGTTGTTGGTATGATCCAGGCATTCGATGATATCCAGGCTCAGGCTACTATCTCTCCAGCTGTCGTTGCAGGTGGTATCAAGGTGGCTCTTTTGACAACTATGTTGGGTCTTATCTCAGCCGTTATTCTTCAGGTGTTCTTCAACTACATCCTCTCTAAGATCGAGGGTCAGGTAGTTAAGATGGAGGATACATCTATTACCTTGATTGATATGCTCACAGCATACAACAAGCGATAATTAAGCCCAATGTTTTAAGGATAAAAAGAAGTTATGAAAAATTTGAATAGAATAGTATTCCTACTCTTCGCATTGGTCTCTGTCGCTTTGGTGGCTTGGGCTATCGCAGTAGGTTTCGCGGCTCCCGATTCTTCGAAGATCGCCGGCAATACCGCTCTTATCAATATGAATGATGAGGGTGTTGCAGAGCCCGTTGCCTCAACTGCCGAGGGTATCGAGGAGTTAGGTAAGGTGTTTGCTACTCAGCTTGAGGAGGGTATCCTCACAGAGGAGGGCATCGCAGAGGAGAAGATTAAGCTTGAGAATACTCGTACTGTATTGGTTCCAGAGTATGAGGCTAAGGTTGCTGCTAAGGCAGAGGTAGCTAAGGCTGCTGATGCTGTTGTTGCTGAGCTCGCTGAGGTTAAGAAACTCTCTCGCGCACAGAAGACTCAGCTTGAGGAGGCTAAGGCTGTTCAGGCAGATTTCAAGGCGTTGAACGACACTCTTAATGTATATAAGGAGAATATCTCTGTGATGGAGGAGAACATTGCAGATTCGGAGAAGGCTAACGTTGCTGCTAAGGCTGACGCTGAGGGTATTATTGCTCTTTCAAAGGCAATCAATGCAAACCTACTTTGGTTCTACTTCCTCTTGGTATTCGCTGTATGCGTTATCATCATTGCTGCCGTTATGAACCTCTTCCAGAATGCAGGCAGTCTTGGTAAGACTATCTTGGCTGTATGTGTTGTTGTAGTTGTTGTAGCTGTTGCTTACTTCGTTGCAAGCACTCACGGCTGGTCTGAGGGTGCAACTTTGAAGGATGCTGCTGGTTATGACCTCGGTCTTGGTACTGATCCTGCAACCCGCACGGTATTTGGTCCATTCGAGTATATGATGGCAGACGCAAGTATTTTGGTAACTTATATTACATTTGCCGGCGCAGCTCTTGCAGCTATCTATTCGGCTATTCGTGGTATTTATAAATCGTAGTTTATGGCAAAATCGAAGAAAAAGGCTGGAGATATCAACTCCAGTTCAATGGCGGATATCGCGTTCTTGCTGTTGATATTCTTCTTGGTGACCACTACGATGGATGTTGACACGGGTATGAAGCGTACGCTCCCACCTTGGATTGATCCTACGGAGCAGCAGAACGATGTTGACGTCAACGAGCGTAACGTACTTAAAGTAAACGTATCGCGTGGCGGTGCGATTATGGTGGGTACTGATGAGTAACGTTCAAGCGACCTTCGTCGTCACGGCGTTCATTCTCGTTTGTCTCAGGAGGTTTATAACTTCTTGACCCACGCAGATCGCTCGAACAAGAAGGCTACCGAGATTGACGGTATGACGTATGATGTCAGCGAGGGTCTTGTATCACTCAAGGCCGATGATGAAACAAAGTACAAGGTTTATCTTCAAGTGCAGGATGAGCTAACTCACGCATTCAGCCTCTATCGTGACGATATCTCTCGTCAGGTTTATGGCAAGGTTTACGATGAGTTGGACGATTTGAAAGCACAGAACATTCGTAAGGCTGTTCCTATGAAGATATCTGAGGCAGAACCTAACGATCAAACAAAGAAGTAGTTATGGCAGTAATGGCAAAAAAGGGCAAGCGTGAAGTGCCCGCAATGTCGACCTCATCACTTCCCGACATCGTGTTTATGCTTCTGTTCTTCTTTATGGCAGCAACAACGATGCGTGAGGTAGATCCATTGGTTTCTGTGCAGATGCCAGAGGCTTATGAGATTACCGAGCTCGACAAGAAGAATCTTGTAAATATTTGGATGGGTAAGCCCCTTAACGCTAAGGCGGGTGAGGATGCATTGAAGATTCAGCTCAACGACCAGACTCGTGAGGTTTCGGATATTCGCGACTTTATCTCGGCTACAACTGTTACTAAGGGTGTTGGTCCTAAGGATATCGTAGTTAACCTTCGCGTGGATGAGGGTGCAACAGTAGGTAAGCTTACTTCTGTTAAGCAGGAGCTTCGTAAGGCTGAGGCACTTAATATCTCATATGCAGCGCGAGCTACGTCGAATAACAACAACTAATTGTTATTTGTAATATCTCAACAAAGATACTCACAACGAAAGTTGTGGGTATCTTTTTTTTTGCTTCATTATATCCCCCCCCCTGTGCCTATGAGTAATCGAGATAGCTGGATGCTTTCGTCTATTGAATATGAGTAATTCGATAGGTCTGAAATCTGACGCAAACTATTATTAACATCATTACACACCATTTCCGTGCATTGCATCGAATGGTGGAAAGGAGTAGTAATCTCTTATACTCTAATGTGCAAGGTATCCTATTTTCAGGCAATTTAGCGTGTTGTGAGCACGACGCTACTCTTTATAAGCCAATAACACATATCGGCACATTATCATCGTAGAGTAGCATAGATTCTTGTGTTGTGGTTTTGTCCATTACGTGCTGTGCAATATTTCACTGTAACGGTATTGCTATTATACGGTGTAGGCTGCATATACTAAAAAAAATAGGGCATCCAAAAGGATGCCCTATAACCTTATCGGCTATCTGTTTACCAGATAACGATACGCTCCTCAACTGGCATATACATCGCATCGCCCTCAGTGATGCCAAAGGCATCGTACCAAGTCTGGATGTTGCGAAGAGTTGCGTTTACACGGTTGATGCCGAGCGAGTGAACGTCAACCTTAGTAAGACGCTCCTTCTCCTCGTCGGTGATGTTCTGTGCCCACAAGGTTGCATAACCGATGTAGAAACGCTGCTCACCAGTGAAGCCGTCTATGTCTGCTGGACGCTCACCTGCCCAAGCGTAGTCAACTAAACCTGTGTATGCAAGGCGCAAGCCACCCTGATCTGCAATATTCTCGCCCAACGAGAACTTACCATCGGCGTTAAGACCTGGCAATACCTCGATAGCGTTGAACTGATCTACAAGCACCTGTGTCTTTGCCTCGAAAGCTGCACGATCCTCTGCTGTCCACCAGTCGTTCATATTACCAACCTTGTCGAACTGTGAACCCTGGTCGTCGAAGCCGTGAGTCATCTCGTGTGCGATAACCACGCCGATAGCACCGTAGTTAACAGCATCGTCAGCATTAGGATTGTAGAATGGAGGCTGAAGAATAGCTGCTGGGAAGCAAATCTCGTTGGTTGTAGGGTTGTAGTATGCGTTAACCATCTGTGGAGGCATATGCCACTTAGCACGATCTACTGGCTTGCCAACCTCCGACATAGAGTCTGCCGTGTACCAACGGTTTGCCGCAACAATATTCTCCCAATAGCTCTTCGTAGGATCTACCGTAAGTGTCGAGTAGTCCTTCCACTTGTCAGGATAACCAATCTTCACGGTGAATGCCTGAAGCTTCTCGTGCGCCTTAACTTTCGTAGCATCGCTCATCCAATCCAATGCGTCGATATGCTTAGCAAATGCTTTCTGAATGTTTGATACCATCGTCTCAACACGCGCCTTCTCGCTCTCTGGGAAGTACTTCTCGACGTAGATCTGACCTACTGCCTCCGAGAGTATTGAGTTAGGCGCACCCATAGCACGCTTCCAGCGTGGACGAATCTCCTGAGTACCCGACATTGTCTTGCCGAAGAACTCGAACGATGCAAGTGCAAACTCCTCGCTGAGGTAGCCCGTAGCAGCGTCGATGTAGTGAGCAACAATATAGTTGCGGAGCTGCTCAACTGGCATTGTTGTCAACACTTCGAGAGTGTTTGCGAACGATGATGGCTGGCTTACAACCAACTTCGATATGTTCTCAACACCCTTAGCCTTGAAGTATGAGTCCCAGTTTACGCCCTGATACTCAGCCTTGAAGGTCTCGTAGTCGTATGGATTGTAACCCTTTTGGATGTCGCGGCACTCGACGTTTGTCCAGTGCTTAGCAGCGATGGCATCCTCCACAGCGAGAACATCGTTTACCATAGCCTCGATATCACCCTCAACACCAGCGAGTGTGAAGATCTTGATGAGGTAGTTGCGATACTCAGCCTTCTTATCGGCGTTATTCTCCTCGGTGTAGTAGTCGCGGTTACCCATAGCAAGACCACTCTGCTCCATATAGAGGATTGTCTGGTTGCTATCTGCAAGGTCAGCAGCAGGGTAGCTTGCGAAGAATACGCCGATACCATCGGTGTGCAGCGATGCCAAAGCATCAACAATCTGCTCACGCTCGGTCATAGCAAGGATGTCGTTGATGGCCTGACGTATAGGCTCAGCACCCTCCTTGTTTAGACGCTCCTCATCGAGGCCCATCTTGTAGAGGTCTGAAATCTTCTGCTCAACGGTGCCGAACTCAGCCTGGCTCTCTGCCATTGCCGAGAAGAGCTCGTTGATACGAATCTCGTTGTTCTCACGGAGAACATCGAATGAGCCGTAGCGTGAGAACTCTGGCTTCAAAGGGTTGTTCTTCTGCCAGCCGCCTGTTGCCCACTGGTAGAAGTTGTCTTTGAGGTTCACGCTCTCATCGAAGTTGTTAACGTCGATAGCAGGCACCTCGGCACTCTGCTCTGTGGCGTTGTTATTTGAGCAAGCTGTCATCATAAGTGCAGTTGCAAGGATAAATGTTAATTTTTTCATCTCTCTCTATTCTGTTTGAGTTTTATAATGCGTAGTTTTATACTCTTACTTGCGGATTGCAGCTACGCCAGGAAGCTCCTTGCCCTCCATATATTCGAGCAAAGCACCACCACCCGTAGAGACGTAAGATACCTTATCGGCCAAGCCAAACTTGTTGACACAAGCAACCGAGTCGCCACCACCAATAAGCGAGTATGCACCCTTCTCAGTAGCCTCCGCAATAGCCTCAGCCACCGCCTTAGAGCCTGTTGAGAACTTGTTAATCTCGAATACACCAACAGGACCATTCCAAAGGATGGTCTTGCAACCGAGGATATGCTCACGGAACTTAGCCTTGCCCTGTGAGGCGATATCTACACCCTCCCACTCGTCAGGGATATTGTTTGCAGGTGCCTCCTGTGTGTTTGCTGTCTCGGCGAAGTCGTCGCAGATAAGTGCATCTGGAGAGCGAAGAATCTTAATGCCACGCTCCTCAGCCTTCTTCAATATCTCCAATGCTACTGGGAACATATCAGGCTCGCAGATTGACTTACCCTCCTTGCCACCCTCGGCACCGGCAAACGTATAGGTCATACCGCCACCAATGATGATAGAGTCAACCTTCTCCATAAGTTTCTCGATGATGGTAATCTTGGTTGATACCTTCGAGCCGCCTATGATTGCGCAGAATGGACGTTCAGGATTCTGCATAACGCCATCGATAGCCTTCAACTCGTTCTCCATAACATATCCGAACATCTTATCCTCGGGGAAGTAGTCGGCAATGAGAGCTGTTGAGGCGTGGGCGCGGTGTGCTGTACCAAAGGCATCGTTGATGTAGCAGTCGGCATACGAAGCAAGACGCTTTACGAACTCCTTCTGCGACTCCTTGACAGCCTTCTTAGCCTCCTTCTTCTCCTCGTCGGTAGCATCCTCGGCCAAGCCACGAGGCTTACCCTCCTCCTCGGCGTAGAAACGCAAGTTTTCAAGAAGCATAACCTCGCCTGCTTTGAGGTCCTTTGCCATCTCGGCAGCCTTCTCGCCCATGCAGTCGCCAGCGAATAGCACCTTCTCGCCAAGACGCTCCTCGATAGCGTAGATAATCTGCTCCAACGAGTACTTTGGATCTGGGTTCTTCTTAGGACGTCCGAGGTGCGACATAAGGATTACAGAGCCACCCTTCTCCAATACCTTCTTGATGGTTGGGATAGCAACACGAATACGAGTGTCGTCAGTTACCTTACCCTCTGCGTTGAGTGGCACGTTGAAATCGACACGAATAATGGCACGCTTGCCAGCGAAATTGTAATTGTCAATAGCGAACATAACTATATAATTTTTTGATTACGTTTACATTTATTCGGTACAAAGTTATCGTTTTTTTTCAAACCTTCTATGCCTAATACCTATATTTAACTTGTTAAGTATAGATTTTATTTTGCAGAGAGAGCAAAAATCGTGGAAAATAGGCCCTTTTGATGGTTGAATTTACTCCTTGACGAGCTCTTTCATACGCTGTATGAAGCGCGGTATGTAGGATTCGTCGTACTCGATGGTTGCCGTGTCGATAATGCCCTGCTTGTTGATAAGATAGCATCGAGGAACGTATGCTGTGGCGTAGAGGGTATAAAAAATATCGGCAGTGGGGTCTGCACCCACCAAAAAGTCATAGCCATTGCTCTCGATGTAGCTCTCAATTTCCTCGGCAGTACCTCCACGTGATATTGCTAACATCTTCACTCCGAGCGAGTCGATGTCTGCTTTCGATACCATTAGGTCGTCGAATAGCATCTTGCAGTCGGGGCAGGTGTGAGTAAAGAGTGTGAGTAGCACAACCTCGCCACGCAGCGACGATAGAGTTACCTCCTCGCCACGCAGAAGGGTTATGGTAAAATCGGGTGCGACATCACCCTCCCATACGAGCGATGTCTCCTCGTAGGTCGGAAGTTCCTCGTTTATGGCGTTGCACCCAAAAAGGCTGAGTGCAATAAGGGTTATAAAGAGTGTTTTTAAGGTGTAGTGCAGATTCATAGTTTAATCTCCTATTTATTTACCCTCACAAAGATAATAAAAAGCGATGAAGATACATCACTTTGCGGGTTCTTATTTGCAATAAGGATAATGTTTGAGTCCCATCACTCTGATGGAGGATAGGCAAAATGTTAAGAATTGACTGTTATTTTTTAGTAAAAAAGAACCATTTTAGAGAAATCATCATAAATTTTTTATACCTTTGTGTGATATATTGGACGAGGCTATTGCCCCTCGATGTAGTGGTAACAAGAACTTAAAAACAAATTATAAAATAAAACCTAATTATGGAGAATAACAAACTTCAGCGTGCAGCAGACAACATCCGTATCTTGGCTGCTTCAATGGTAGAAAAGGCTAAGTCTGGTCATCCAGGTGGTGCTATGGGTGGTGCCGATTTTATCAATGTACTTTATGCAGAGTTTTTGCGCTACGATCCAGACAATATGGCGTATCCACACCGCGATCGTCTATTCCTCGATCCAGGTCATATGTCGCCTATGCTCTATGCCGTACTCTCGTTGGCAGGTACCTATTCAACCGAGGATTTGCAGTCGTTGCGTCAGTGGGGTAGTGTAACACCTGGCCACCCTGAGGTTGATGTTATGCGTGGTGTTGAGAATACCTCTGGTCCTCTTGGTCAGGGTCATGCTATGGCCCTTGGTGCTGCCATTGCTGAGCGTTTTATGGTAGCTCGCTTCGGTGAGTGGATGGCTCATAAGACCTATGCCTTTATCTCTGATGGTGCTGTTCAGGAGGAGATTTCACAGGGTGTTGGTCGTGTTGCTGGCCATCTTGGTTTGTCGAACTTCATTATGTACTACGACTCGAACAACGTACAGCTCTCTACGAAGTGCGACGAGGTTGATACCGAGGATATTGAGATGAAGTACAAGGCTTGGAATTGGAATGTAATCACTGTTAATGGTCAGTCTATCGACGAGATTCGTGCCGCTTTGAAGGCTGCGAATGCCGAGACCGAGCGTCCTACCCTCATTATCGGTAAGACCATTATGGGTTACGGAGCACGTAAGGCGGATGGTTCGAGCTTTGAGAATCAGGTGTCAACGCACGGTCAGCCACTTACGGCTGCTGGTGCTGATATTGCTGCCACTATTAAGAACTTGGGTGGTAATCCAGATGAGCCATTTGCTGTGTTCGAGGAGTCGAAGCAGGTATATGCAGCCCGTCGTGAGGAGTTGCGTGCTTGGGCTAAGCAGATGAAGGAGGTTGAGGCTCAGTGGCGTAAGGAGAATGGTGCATTGGCAGAGAAGATGGATCGCTTCTACTCTGGTAAACTACCAGAGATTGACTACTCTTCAATCGAGGTTAAGCCTGATCAGGCTACACGTGCCGCTTCGGCAAATATGCTTGGCTTCTTCGCTGAGAACGTTGAGAATATGGTTGTATCGTCAGCCGACCTATCTAACTCGGATAAGACTGATGGTTTCTTGAAGAAGACTAAGGCATTCACTAAGGGAGATTTTACTGGTAACTTCTTCCAGGCGGGTGTCGCAGAGCTTACGATGGCTTGTGTGATGAATGGTATGGCTCTCCACGGTGGTATTATCCCTGCTTGCGGTACATTCTTTGTTTTCTCGGATTATATGAAGCCAGCCGTGCGCCTATCTGCATTGATGGAGAAGCACGTTATCTTCATCTGGACACACGACTCGTTCCGTGTAGGTGAGGATGGACCAACCCACGAGCCTGTTGAGCACGAGGCACAGATTCGTCTTATGGAGCATCTACACAACCACTCTGGTGAGCGTTCAATGCTTGTATTGCGCCCAGCAGATAGCGAGGAGACGGTTGCAGCTTGGAAGATGGCTTTGGAGGAGAAACGACCTGTGGCTCTTATTCTTTCACGCCAGAATATCAAGTCTTTGCCAGCACTCGGTGGTGAGTCGCGTCGTACAGAGGCTATGAAGGCAGAGAAGGGTGGATATGTTGTCCTCGACTCGCCAGATGCTAAGGCTACGCTTATTGCTACTGGCTCGGAGGTATCTACTCTCGTTGAGGGTGCTGAGCTTTTGGCTCAGGAGGGTATCGCTACACGTGTGGTATCTGTTCCAAGTGAGGGTCTCTTCCGCGATCAGCCTAAGGAGTATCAGGAGGCTGTTCTTGGCACACTGCCACGTTACGGTATGACATCGGGTCTCTCGATCAACCTCATTGGATTGGTTGGAGAGAAGGGCTTCATCCACGGTTTCGACCACTTTGGTTACTCTGCTCCATTCAAGGTTCTCGACGAGAAGTTTGGTTATAATGGAAAGACTGTCGCTGAGGAGGTTAAGGCTATGTTGAAGTAGCGCTTACATCCATATACTAATAGTAGGGGCTATCCTTCCGAATGGTTGGATAGCCCCTACTATTAGTAAGGTATGTCGTCTGCACCTACGACAACTTGTCGATGCGTGGTCGTGCGTAGTCCAGTGTTATACGATACTCCCTCTCCTCGCCCGATGGCATATCGAACATAACGTCGAGCATTATCGACTCGCAGATAGAGCGCAAGCCACGTGCTCCAAGCCTATACTCAATAGCCTTATCTACAATGTAGTCTAACACCTCGTCGTCCCACGATAGTTTTATGTCGTCCAAGCCCATAAGGCACTCATACTGACGTATGATAGAATTTTTAGGCTCGGTAAGAATCGAGCGCAGAGCCTCCTTCGATAGTGGCTCCATATAGGTTAGAACAGGAAGACGACCAATAAGCTCTGGTATAAGACCATACGAGCGCAAGTCCTGAGGTTGAATATACTGCATGATATTTTTCTCGTCGATGCGCTGTTTTAGTGTTGAACCATAACCTATGGCATTGGTATTTAGACGTTTGGCAATCTTCTTCTCGATGCCGTCGAATGCACCACCGCAGATGAAAAGTATGTTTGACGTGTTAACCTGAATATACTTCTGGTCAGGGTGTTTGCGACCACCCTGTGGCGGAACGTTAACCACCGAGCCCTCTAAGATTTTGAGTAGTGCCTGCTGTACGCCTTCGCCTGATACGTCGCGTGTGATTGATGGGTTGTCGCCCTTACGCGCAATCTTATCAATCTCGTCTATAAAGATGATACCTCGCTCGGCAGCGGCTACATCATAGTCGGCAGCTTGCAACAGTCGTGAAAGTATGCTCTCTACATCTTCGCCAACGTAACCAGCCTCGGTGAGTGCCGTAGCATCGACAATGGTGAATGGAACGTGCAGCAGACGTGCTATGGTACGTGCCATAAGCGTCTTACCTGTACCCGTTGGACCAACCAACACGATATTCGATTTGTCGAGCTCTACGTCGGCAGTCTTACCCTTGGCAATCAGTCGCTTATAGTGGTTATATACCGCAACCGACATATGACGTTTTGCGGCATCCTGACCTATTACGTAGTCATCCAAAAAGCTCTTAATGTTAGCAGGGCGCATCAAATCCTCCTTCGTTAGAGGCTTAAACTGACTCTTCTTGTCGTTCTTCGATGATGCTTTGCCACCAGCGATTATGTTATGCTCGACAAGGAGGTCGTAACCGTGCTCAATGCACGAACTACAAATCATAGCACCATCTGCCCCGTTGAACATCAGTGGAGCTTCGTCGGCTGGTGCTCCGCAGAACGAGCAGCAACCACCCTTGCGATCTGTCCCTTTACGTGATTTCTGTGTCATCTATTCTGGGTTATACTTTTGTTACTATCTCTTTGACAGTACGTTGTCAATCAAACCATACTCCTTTGCCTCGGCTGCCGTAAGCCAGTAATCGCGGTCGGCATCCGCCTCAATCTTTTCGATTGCAACACCAGAGTGGTGTGCTAAGATATCGTATAACTCACGCTTGGTCTTAGCAATCTCACGTGCCGTAATCTCGATATCCGACGCCTGACCCTGCACACCGCCGAGAGGCTGATGAATCATCACACGTGAGTGTGGTAGTGCCGAACGCTTGCCCGCAGCACCAGCGGTGAGTAGTACAGCACCCATCGAAGCTGCCATCCCCGTGCAGATGGTCGCAACATCGCAGCTGATAAGTTGCATCGTGTCGTAGATGCCCAAACCTGCCGACACTGAACCACCTGGTGAGTTGATATATAGCTGGATATCCTTATCAGCATCTACCGATTCGAGGAATAGTAGCTGCGCCTGAATGATATTTGCGGCATCGTCATAGATGGGAGCGCCGAGGAAGATGATACGATCCATCATGAGTCGTGAGAATACGTCCATCGCTGCAACGTTGAGCGTGCGCTCCTCGATGATTGTGGGTGATACGTAACCCGCAGCCTGTGCGCGGAAGTCGTGCAATGTCATCGAGTTAATGCCACAATGTAGTCGTGCATATTTTTCAAATTCATTCATACTCTTAATTGTTTGCCTATTGTTAATCCTTGTGGGTGGTGCGTAGTAGCGAGCAAATACGATGCCCGTTATCTATTCTCTCACACCTATTTCCCTCCCCCTGTTTGATATAAAATTTCCCGAGCGTTGCTGCCCGGGAAATTCTACTGTGGTTGATACTTCCCAACCTCGGCAATGTTCATAGCTTCTTATGCAAGCTCGCCTGCAAGCTTTGCAAATTCGTCAGCCGAGATTGCCTTCTCCGTAACCTTCACCTTAGAGCGTACGTAGTCAACAACCTTCTCCTCATAGAGCTTCTCGTAGATCTTCTGCAACTGCTCCTTGTTATCCATAATCTGCTTAGCGAAGTTCTCGAGCATATCCTCTGGTGCTGATGGCATACCATACTGTGCGAACTGCATCTGAGCAAACTGCATAGCCTCAGCCTTAGCCTCCTCGTTCGATACCTTCAAGTCGCCCTCGGTGATGATACGCTTCTGGATGTAGTTCCATGTGAACATTTTGACGAATGCTGCGAAGTCCTTCTCAATCTCCTCACGAGTGAACTTACCCTCGTTGATAACATACAACCATCTCTTCAAGAACTCCTCTGGCATATTGAGAGCAGCCTTCTCCATAACGTAGTTACGTACGGTGTTCACGAACATAAAGTCGCACTCACGTTTAAGCTCCTTCTCAATCTCCTCGTCGAAGAACTTGTCGAGCTCCTCCTCGTTTGTAACGTTACCAGCAGGGAATGCCATCTTGAAGAACTCCTCGTTGAGCTCAGGATCTGCGAAGCGACGAATCTTGGTGATTTCCAACTCGAACTCAGGCTTGATGCTGTCGAGCTCCTCCTGCTTAACTGATAGGATTGCAGCACGCTGCTCAGGCTTCTTGTAAAGCTCGTTGATGTTAACCGTAGTCTTGTAGCCTACCTTCTTGCCCTTGAATGCTTTACGCTCCTCGTCCGACATTGATATAAGACCTACGTAAGCCTCCTCGATGCGCATATCGCCATTGTCGAGAGTAACGTTGAGAGCCTCGTCGTTAGCCACCTTATCAACCTCTACAAGACGACCATAGCGGCGCAAGTAGTTCGAGCGATAGTCGGTGTGCATCTTCTTGTCAACCTTGATTTTGTTGTAAACAATCTTATCCTTAGCCGAGAGCTCCAACTCGAACTTTGGTGCCTCACCAATCTCAAATACGAACTCGAACTCGGTGTTGTTATCAAAGTCGAACTCGCCCTGCTCCTCCGATGGAATTACATCGCCTACATAGTCGATATTCTCCTTCTGCAAGTACTCGAATACCGAGTTTGAAGCGAGGTGGTATGACTGCTCAGCAACCACGTGCTTGCCATACATCTTCTTCACGATACCCATAGGCACCATACCTGGACGGAAGCCTGGAACGTTAGCCTTGCGCTTATACTCACGCAACTGCTTCTCAACTGCCTGACCGTAGTCAGCCTCATTAACAACGACCTTCAAGATTGAAATGCCGCCATCACGCTGTTCTCTTGTAATGTTCATAATTTTCTTGTTTGTATTTTATTGTATTATCTTCTATTCCTTATATATATAGACATAAAGTCGCGCAAAGGTAGTAAAATTTTGTGAAAATCATATATCGTAGCGCGAAAAGTGTCGAATATTTTGTTTTTATCTCTTTTTTATGAATTTTCGATTATCTTTGTGGTTATGATTCTCGATGTAGCACGACATAAATTCTCGGAGGGAATACTCATTCTCGCACTCTCGGCACTGGTGGCTATGGTCTTTGCCTTTATGCACCCCGTCGAGCCAGTTGTGGAATATGTGATAAGGGATAATATTGCTCCATTTTGCCAATATATCGAAGACTTTGCAAATGCCCATTTTGTGCTGTCGAGTCTGCTTGTGCCACTACTCTTTGTGTGGGCTGTTTTACGCCTATCCAGAGCAACTGTGCGCTTCCCGTTGTATCCTTCGGCAACTATGGCTGCCATTGCGCTTTGTTCACTCTCTTTTGTGGCTATACTACCCAGCCAATCAGTGCTTTATGCTGTTGTTGTAATACTTGTTGCAGCTGAGGGTATCGCCCGTTTATTAGGCTGTTTTGGGCCGAATATTCGACCCTCACGTCTCTTCTCGTCGATGCTTGCTTTTGGTCTGTTGCCCTTGCTCGATTCATCGCTTGTTGTTGTGGCAATATTTGTTCCGTTGTTGCTGATTGTTGTGCGCCAAACATTGCGTGAGGCGGTAATTGCCATCATTGGTGTCTCTGTCCCATCGTTTGTCTATTGTTATGTTGTGTGGTGCTTTGGTGGTAGCTTTTTAGAGGCGTTTGCTAATCTCTATGCCGATGTGTTTACTGGTTCGATAGCACCCTTGGTTGTCTATTTGACCTTGCCGCGCTTAATTATGCTGGGGGTGTTGTTATTTATGCAGCTATCCTCGACACTCTTTTACCTCTCGACGCGTATGTCGCTGGCTATCGGTGCTCGTAGCGTGTGGACTATCTTGCATATTGCGTTGTTGTTGTTTGTGGCCTGCTTTGTGCTGCTTCCATCAACCTCTGTGGCATCAATCTTAGTTGTCGTGGTGTTCACTTTACCTATGCTCCCGCTCTATTTTTTGAATACCACAACATTACTCTCGGTACTCTCCTTCTTTGTGTTGTTCGTGGCGAGTTTTACCACACTTTTTATAGGTTAAATGTGCATAATTAATGCATATTTGCACTATTTATGCAGCAATATGGGGTTTTGTCTTAAATTTTTCACATAAAATTTTGGTGTTAAGGAATAAGTTTTATATATTTGCAGAGCAAACAAGAGGCTATGAGTTCACATCTCGAATAATTCTCATGGACACACCAATATTGCTCATAGCACTCTAAATCTCATTAACCTAACTAATTTTTTGTGGTGAACTATCTGTGAAGACGTTCACCACTTCTTTTTTTATTTTTTATCAAACTTCTCTTTTTTACCCTTTCCTGCCACCCATTTTTTGTTGGCTACTAATCGCCTCTAACACCCCTCTATGTCAGCCGAAATAACCCATTTTTCTCTCTATTCGAGCCGATTTATGCCAAAAATGCAGCAACTTTTACCTTGTATGCAAAAAAAAATGTAGATTTTGATGGTTGTTTCGATTTTTTGATATATATTTGCAGTGATATATGCGACGAGTTTATCTTGTTCGCATCTATTTGCAATGGAAACTATTTTATTTTTTTATTAACCATTTTAATTCTTTAATCATTATGAGGAAATTGTTTACAACCCTCAAGTCAGTCGTAGCTGCTGCTTTGGTAGTATCTATGGTTGGTGTGACATCATGTTCTTATGATGACACAGATCTCAAGAACCAGGTTCAGAATCTTGGTCAGGAGGTTGATAAAGTTAAGGAGGATCTTGCAACACTTACACAGCG
>X3_Alpine_Chamois__coassemble_2_pt1 | contig 33999 bp, 27 predicted proteins | sample X3_Alpine_Chamois__metabat2_high_PE_002 | metagenome-assembled genome bin X3_Alpine_Chamois | reverse complement strand
ACTTAGCTACAGGCTGACCCACAATGTTACTACGACCAACAACCACAGCCTCCTTGCCAGCGATATCCACGCCCGCAAAGTGCAACAACTTTATAATGCCCTTAGGCGTGCAAGGCAACACACAAGGCTGTTTGAGCCATAGCTTAGCGACATTCATCGGGTGGAAAGCATCTACATCCTTCTCAGGCGAGATGGCTGCAATAATCTTACTTTCGTTGATATGCTTAGGCAGTGGCAACTGCACAAGAATACCATCAACCGCATCGTCGTGATTGAGCTTATCGACAAGCTCCAAAAGCTCCGACTCAGCGACCGTATCCTCCAAACGAATGGTGTTATTGGCAATACCCACCTCGGTGGCGGCCTTAGCCTTACCTGTTACATACGACACACTACCTGGGTCCTCACCAACAAGGACAACCACAAGGTTTGGAGTGCGGCCATACTGATTTTTCAGCACCTCGACACGCACTTTAAGTGCCTCTTTAATTGATATTGATAAATCCTTACCTTTTATAATCATAAACCTATTTTTTTAATAATTAACGGAACGCCTTGGCACCGATATCGGTACGATGGAAGAGGTTGTCGCACTCAATACTCGCAATATCCTTGCGAGCCTTGTTTAGTGCCTCCTGCAAGGTAGGCGCAGATGCCACAACAATCATCACACGACCACCTGAGGTTACCAACTCACCATCCTTCATGGCTGTTCCCATATGATATATTTTAGATTCAACATTCTCTGTGCCACGAATAGCAAAGCCCTTATCGTAGCTACCAGGATAGCCCTTCGATGCAAGAACGATACCCAACGTTGCCTCATCAGACCACTCCACCTCAGGCTTACCACCCTCGGCAATCGTCATAAACACATCGACAGCATCGCTCGTTAGACGTGGCAATACAACCTCGGTCTCAGGGTCGCCAAAACGTGCGTTGAACTCAATAACCTTGATACCCTGCGGGGTCTTCATCAAACCACCATAAAGGACACCAGTAAACGGAGTTCCCTCCTTGACCATTGCATCAGCCACACGCTGCATAATATTCTGCATAGCGTAGTCGATATCCTCCTTCGAGCAGAAAGGAAGCTCAGTATATGCACCCATACCGCCCGTATTAGGGCCTTCGTCGTTATCGTAGGCACGCTTGTGGTCCTGCGCAACAGGCATAGGCACAACACTATTACCAGCCACAAAACACATCAGCGAGAACTCCTCACCCGTGAGAAACTCCTCAATAACAACTCTACCCTCTCCAAACTTAGTATCAAGTAGCATATCACGTAGCGTTGTCTCAGCCTCCTCCATATTCTGGGCAATGACCACACCCTTACCAGCCGCCAAGCCATCATACTTCAACACCACAGGCATACTACCCTTACGCACATATGCCATAGCCTCGTCGAAATCAGAGAATGTTGCATAGTCTGCCGTAGGCACATCGTACTTCTTCATCAAACGCTTAGCAAAATCCTTGCTTGCCTCAATCTCGGCAGCAGCCTTCGTAGGACCAAATATTTTGAGACCCTCCTCACGGAATCGGTCAACAACACCGACAGCCAAAGCAGCCTCAGGACCTACAACCGTAAGATTTATGTCGTTTGCCTTTGCGAACTCCAAGAGGTGCTCAACATCTGTGTCCTTAATCGCAACACACTCTGCCAACGAAGCGATGCCGGCATTACCTGGTGCGCAATATATTTTCTCCGCCTTAGGCGAACGAGATAGAGCCTCCACAATAGCGTGGCAACGACCACCAGAGCCTATAACTAATATATTCATAATCAGTTAATAATAAGTAATTAGTGTTTGAAATGGCGCATTCCTGTCATCAGCATAGTCATACCGAACTCATCGGCACGCTTCACTGAATCCTCATCACGAACGCTACCGCCTGGCTGCACAAGAGCCGTTACGCCATACTCCTTCGCGAGGGTTACGGTATCATCGAATGGGAAAAAGCCATCCGATGCCAAAACCAAGCCCTCAGTAAAGCCCGCTGCCTGAGCCTGCTTCAAGGCAATCTCGGCTGAGCCTACACGGTTCATCTGACCAGCACCAACGCCAACCGTATGACCATCCTTGACAACAACAATGGCATTAGACTTAACGTGCTTAACAATACGCCAACCGAAGTTCAAATCGGTAAGTTCATCAGCCGAAGGCGTGCGCTCGGTAACGCACATATCTGCTACCACCTCCTTAGTCTCGGTATCGAGTTTCTGCACGAGCAAACCGCCATTTACGGTTACATACTGCATCTGGTCGAGCTCATTTGTTGACATATCAACCTGCAACAATCTAAGGTTCTTCTTCGTACAGAGAATCTCCAAAGCCTCGTCTGAGAACGATGGTGCCATAATAATCTCCAAGAACACTGGTTTCATCAACTCGGCAACCTCCTTCGTAAGTTCACGGTTCACCGCAACAATACCACCAAAGATGCTCACCTTATCTGCCTCATAAGCCTTCTCCCAAGCCTCCTTAACATCCTTACCGATAGCCGCACCACAAGGATTCATATGCTTCAAGCCCACGCAGAATGGCTCAGCAAACTCGCGCACAATATTGAGGGCAGCATTCGCATCCTGAATATTGTTATACGACATCTCCTTGCCGTTGAGTTGCTTAGCCGTAGCCAACGAGTATGGCACACTCTCGGCAGCTGCATAGAACTTAGCCGCCTGATGTGGGTTTTCGCCATAGCGCAAAGTCTGCACAAGGTCAAACGATGCAAACAGTTTCTCGTTGAGCTCTGCCTGCTTACGCATATATGTTGCGATGCACATATCATACTCTGCCGTATGGGTATATGCCTTTGCCGAGAGCTGCAAACGAGTGGCGAGCGTAGTGTTGCCCTCAGTCTCAATCTCCGAGATGATACGTGCATAATCAGCAGGGTCGCAGACTACGGTTACATCACGATAGTTCTTAGCTGCCGAGCGCAACATTGATGGGCCACCAATATCAATATTCTCGATAGCATCCTCCATCTTAACATCGGGCTTTGCGATAGTCTGACGGAAGGGATAGAGGTTCACACATACCATATCAATGAACTCGATAGAGTCATCACGCAACGCCTGCAAGTGGCTCTCATCATCACGACGAGCAAGCAGACCACCGTGGACCTTTGGATGGAGCGTCTTAACGCGGCCATCGCAAATCTCAGGGAAGCCTGTAACGTCGCTAATATTTATGGTCTGAACACCGCTATCTTCGAGTAGTTTCTGTGTGCCACCCGTAGCTATAATCTCCCAGCCGAGACGACGCAGATTCTTACAGAAATCTACTACGCCACTCTTGTCGCTAACACTAACCAATGCACGTTTCATATATCAGAATTTATTATTAATCAATTTGTTAATTGTTTTTACGTAAAGTTTATGTTCAATACTATGAATCAAGTTTGTAAGCTCCTCAATATCGTTACCCTCATAGACAATAGCTCCTTGATCAATAATACGACCTCCGTCGAGTGTTTCATCGACAAAGTGGGTTGTAGCACCAAATATCTTGACACCATAGTCCACAGCATCCTGAATGGCGTGTGCGCCCTTGAACGATGGGAGCAACGATGGATGGATGTTGATTATGCGACGCTCGTAGCGTTCCAACAACACCTTGCCCACAATACGCATATAGCCCGCCAAGCAGATATAATCTACCTCGCGCTCATCGAGCATCGTAGCCAAAACCATCTCGTATGCCTCACGTGAGGCGTACTCCTTAGGCGAGAATGCAAAGCTCTCTGTTCCGAAACGCTCAGCACGCTCCAACACCTTAGCACCAGGCTTGTCGCAAACGAGCAACACAACCTCGGCATCAATACGACCATCAGCACACGCCTGGGCAATAGCCTCATAGTTGCTACCACTGCCACTTGCAAAGACTGCCAATCTCGTTTTCTTCATAACCTAACCCGTAGCTTAGATAATCGTTACGCCCTCACCATCGACAACCTTACCGATAACCGACGCCTTCTCGCCGCACTCAGCCAAGATAGCGATTGCACGCTCGGCATCCTTCTCGTCGAGAGCGATGACCATACCGATACCCATATTGAAGATATTGAACATCTCACGGTGCTTGATGCCACCATACTTCTCCAAGAGGCGGAACACTGGAAGAATCTCCCAGCTACCCTCCTTAACCTCTACACCCTGACCCTCTTTCAGGATACGAGGGATGTTCTCGTCGAAGCCACCACCCGTAATATGGCTGATGCCGTGAACATCGCACTCGGCAATGACTTTGAGCACCTGCTTAACATAGATACGTGTAGGCGTGAGCAATACCTCACCGAGTTTACGACCTTCAATCTCAGGGTATGTCTCATCGAGTTTCAAGCCATTGTCGGCAACGACCTTACGCACAAGGCTAAAACCATTTGAGTGAACACCGCTTGACGCAATACCCACCAAGACATCACCCGTGCGAACACGCTCGCCAGCGTCGATAAGTTTCGAACGCTCAACAACGCCTACGGTAAAGCCTGCGATATCGTACTCACCATCCTGATACATACCAGGCATCTCAGCAGTCTCGCCACCAACGAGTGCGCAACCAGCCTGACGGCAACCCTCAGCAACACCAGCAACGATAGCCTCGACCTTAGCAGGTTCGTTATGTCCAACGGCAACATAGTCCAAGAAAACGAGAGGCTCAGCACCCTGTGCCAACACATCGTTGACGCACATAGCCACAGCATCAATACCGATTGTATCGTGCTTGTCCATCTCGAACGCAAGTTTCAATTTAGTGCCAACACCATCGGTACCGCTCACCAACACAGGCTCTTTGATATTGAGTTCTGCGAGGTTAAACATACCGCCAAATGCTCCGATGTTACCCATCGAGCCACGACGCTTAGTCGATGACACGTGCGACTTGATACGTCTTACAACTTCATAACCGGCTTCGAGGTTTACACCAGCCTCTTCATAACTTTTTGCCATACCTTTATATATATATTATTTATTACTTATCTTATTCTGATAGAGCGATGTTGGGTAGCATCCATTGAAGCACGCCATACACAACTCCGAGCGGTTACCCGCCTTCAACAACGACTCCTCGGTGAGGAACTCCAACGAGTCTGCCTCAATAGTACGACAAGCATCCTCCTTGCTCATACGCGCACACAACAACTCCTCGCGTGTTGACATATCAATGCCGTAGAAACAAGGATGAGTAATCGCTGGACTTGCAATGCGCACGTGAACCTCCTTAGCACCCGCCTCTTTAAGTAGGCGTACGATACGCAGCGAGGTTGTGCCGCGCACAATAGAGTCGTCGATAAGCACCACCGACTTATCCTTAACCAACGAGCGTACTGCCGAGAGCTTCATTCTAACGCCCTTCTCACGCATCTCCTGCGATGGCTGAATGAAGGTTCGAGCAATATACTTATTCTTAATCAAACCCATCTCGTATGGGATGCCACTCGCCTCCGAGTAGCCAATAGCAGCACTGATACTCGAATCGGGGACACCGATAACCACATCAGCCTTGATTGGCGACTGCTCGTAAAGATAGCGTCCCGAGAGCTTGCGGAATGAGTGTACGTTGCACCCCTCAATATCGCTATCGGGGCGTGCGAAGTAGATATACTCCATAGCGCACATCAGATGACGCTTATACAACGAGTAGTTGTTCGAGCGAATACCGTGGTGGTCGATAGTTACAACCTCACCTGGTTCGATATCACGAATATACTCAGCACCGACAATATCGAGAGCGCAGGTCTCGCTACTGATTACATAGCCATTGCCGAGCTTACCTATTGCCAACGGACGCAGACCGTGCTTATCACGGCAGGCATAGATACGATTCTTCGTCATAATGAGGAAGGCAAACGCACCCTCCAACATATTCAACGCTTCAATAATATTGTCGATACGCTTATTCTCGCTCTTATCCTTCTTGATAAGGTGCGCCAACAACTCACTATCCGACGACGAGTGGAACAGACTACCACGAATCTCCAAATAGCGCGCAAGCTCCTTTGAGTTTACCAGATTTCCGTTATGCGCCAATGCAAAGTCGCCAGTATAGTGGTTGAACGAGAATGGCTGCACATTGTTTGCTCCGCCACCACCTGTTGTCGAGTAACGCACGTGTCCTATTGCAATATGACCCTTCAACTTCGATAGTTTCTGCTGGTTAAAGACCTCGGTAACCAAGCCCTCACCCTTAACCGTGTTTAGCTTATCGCCATCGAATGCCGAGATACCACTTGCCTCCTGACCACGATGTTGCAAGGCGTGCAAACCATAATAGACAAGGTTTGGAGCATCCTCCACACCGAAGACACCAAACACACCACACTCCTCGTGCAGGTCATCACCATATATATCCAATGAATCTTTAAGCATACCTCTTATTTATTTAGTACGTTACGTAAACGGTTTGCCACCTCTTCGTAAGTCTCTCTAACACGACCTAAATCACGGCGGAAGCGGTCCTTATCCATACACTCGCCTGTAGCCTCGTCGAGCAAACGACACGTGTCGGGTGTAAGCTCATCTGCCAATACCAGCTCACCATTCTCGTCGCGAGCAAACTCAATCTTAAAATCAACTAACTTAATACCCGCCTTAGCATACAACTCCGTAAGCAGCGTGTTGACCTTAGCCGAGATATTATAAATAGTCGAAAGTTCATCGTACGACACTATGCCAAGGGCCACAGCGTGGTGGTCATTAATAAGTGGGTCGCCCAACTCCTCCGACATCATACAGAGGTCAAAAATCGTGTTTGGTGGCACAATCATATCATCGAGTCCAAGACGCTTAGCCATCGAACCTGCAATAATATTGCGCACAATAACCTCGATAGGTAGGTGCTTCACACAACGGCACAACTGCGCAGTATCGTCAACGCTCTCCAAGAAGTGGGTATTGACACCATTCTCGTTAAGATAACCGAGTATCATTGTCGAGATAGCACAATTCATCCTACCCTTATTCTCAATCTTCGCACGCTTAATATTGTAGAATGCCGTAGCATCATCCTTAAAGCGGATGATTCTATGCGCTGGATTCTCCGTCGCATATATCAACTTACTCTTACCCTCGTAGAGCAATTCCAACTCCTTCATAGCAACATCCGATTATTTAAGGAAGTAGTTAACCGCATTTGCAAAGATATCCTGAACCTTCTCGCCATAGATATTCTTCATCAAATCTCTCTCGTAACGCTCCGTGTGTCCCATCTTACCGAGAATCTGACCCGATGGGTCGATGATACCCTCGATACCGAAGCTCGAACCATTAGGGTTGGCTGGTGAATCGGTCGTAGGACGACCCTCACCATCGACATACTGGAATGCCACCTGACCATTGCGGAAGAGCTGCTCAGCCATAGCATCGCTCACCACGAACTTACCCTCACCGTGGCTCACAGCAATCGAGTGGATATCACCCACCTCGAACGACTGCAACCAAGGCGACGATACAGTGCCAACACGAGTCGATACAATCTGCGAGATATGACGATTGATATCATTACGGAAGAGTGTTGGCGACTCCTTAGTCGTCATACCCAAACGGCCATAAGGCAACAGACCCGACTTAACCAATGCCTGGAAGCCATTACAGATGCCGAGCATCAAGCCACCACGGTCGAGCAGTGAGTGAATTGCATTAGCCACAACCTCGTTGTTGAGTACGTTGGCTATAAACTTACCACTACCATCAGGCTCATCACCTGCCGAGAAGCCACCGCTGAGTGCCATAATATGGCATCGACCGATATGCTCCTTCATCTCCTGAATCGAGGTCAACACATCCTCTGGTGTTAGGTTCTTAAATACCGAAATCTCGACCTCAGCACCAGCGCGTTCGAAGGCACGTGCCGTATCATAGTCGCAGTTGGTTCCAGGGAACACAGGAAGATATACCTTAACCTTATCCACCTTCTCACCCTGATACTGCTTCATATGTATCTTACCATCGCTCACACGCGTAGGCTCACCCGCCTTGCCACGGTCAGCATATACGGTTGTATATCTCTCGGTATTTGCCTCCAACAACTCGTCGAGTGGCAGACGTGTACCATTTATAAATATAGCCTCCTCGCTCGATGTCTTACCGATAAGCTCGGCTGCTGGGAAGTTGAGCGTGCGGCGGCTCTCAACAACGATTGAGCCATATGAGTAGTTATACAACATCTGCTCGTCGCACTCCAACGCTGCACCAATACGGTTACCAAACGACATCTTAGCCACAGCCTCAGCAACACCACCAAAGCCCACAGCATATGCCGACACGATATCGCCCTGCATAATCTTATCCGACACGAAGTCGAAGTTGCGCTTCAACTCGTCGGTCGAAGGCATATAATTAGCCTTAGGCGTATGACGAATCACATAAATCTTATTATCCGCAGCCTTGAACTCAGGGCTGATAACCTGACGAGCATCAACCGTCGTGATACCAAATGCCATAAGCATCGGTGGCACATTGATATCGCGGAACGTACCACTCATCGAGTCCTTACCACCGATTGATGGCAAACCAAGCTCAACCTGCATCTTCAAAGCACCGAGCAACGCCGCCATAGGCTTACCCCACGACGTAGCTGTCGTCATACGCTCGAAGTACTCCTGATACGAGAAGCGCATCTTGTCGTAACGAGCACCTGCCGCCACAACCTTGGCACGCGCATCAACCACAGCATAGGCTGCACCGTGATATGGACTCCACGTAGCGATGTATGGGTTATAACCAAACGCCATAATACTTGCCGTATTTGTGAAGCCACTGCCAACAGGCAACTTCTGCACCGACACCTGAGTCTCGGTACACTGCGTACGACCACCGAATGGCATCAGCACCGTAGATGCACCAATCGTCGAGTCGAACATCTCGATAAGCCCCTTTTGCGATACTACGTTATCGTCCGAAAGGTTATTCTTCATACGCTTAGTTGTGGTAGCACCTTCAACCTTACGCTCAAACGGATTCTTCTGCTCAACACCACCGATATTAACCTTCGTATAGTGCTTAGCACCTGCCGAGTCGATAAACTCACGCGAGAGGTCAACGACGAGTTTGTCGCCAGAGTACATACGCATACGGCGAGTATCCGTAACATCTGCAACGTGCGTAACCACCACATTCTCCTCGTGGCAGAGTGCCATAAACTTCTCAACATCTCTCTTCTCAACAACCACCGACATACGCTCCTGCGACTCGCTAATAGCAAGCTCGGTAGAGTTAAGACCGCTATACTTCGTAGGTACACGGTCGAGGTAAATATCCAAGCCATCGGTGAGCTCACCAATAGCCACACTCACACCACCAGCACCAAAATCATTCGACTTCTTGATGAGGCGTGTTACATCGCCACGACGGAACAGACGAGCGAGTTTACGCTCCTCAGGGGCATTACCCTTCTGCACCTCCGAGCTACACTCCTCCAACGAGGTTAGCGTATGCTCCTTCGACGAACCCGTAGCACCACCAACGCCATCACGACCCGTGCGACCACCAAGCAACAGTACAACATCGCCAGGGGCTGGGCTCTCACGACGAACATTATCAGCCTTCACAGCACCAACAACAGCACCTACCTCCAAACGTTTAGCAACGTAATCGGGATGATATACCTCACGAACGTGTGTCGTAGCAAGACCAATCTGGTTACCATAGCTCGAATAACCTGCCGCAGCCTTAGTCGAAATGATACGCTGAGGGAGCTTGCCCTCCATCGTCTCATCAACACTCTTGTAGATATCGCCAGCACCCGTTACGCGCATCGCCTGATAGACGTAGCTACGACCCGACAATGGGTCGCGGATAGCACCACCAAGACAGGTCGATGCACCGCCGAATGGTTCAATCTCTGTTGGGTGGTTGTGAGTCTCATTCTTGAACTGCAACAACCAACGCTCCATCTCACCATCAACATCCACATTGACGAAGATACTGCAAGCATTATTCTCCTCGCTCTGCTCCATATCGTCGAGCTTACCCACCTTACGAAGATAGCGTGCGCCAATGGTAGCAAGCTCCATCAGACAAAGACTCTTCTGCTCTCTGCCAAGCTCCTTGCGGATGCCACGCATAAGCTCCAACGACTCTTCAAACTCGCCCTTCATAAACGACTCGTCGATGGTAATCTCCTCAATCTCGGTCGTAAAGGTTGTATGACGGCAGTGGTCGCTCCAATAGGTATCCAAAATACGGAGCTCAGTCTCCATTGGGTCTCTACCCTCCTCATTGAAGTAACGTACAACCTCGGCAAGGTCGTCGGCATTCATAGCCAAGCCATTCTCCTTGCAGTAGGCGGCATACTCCTCCGCCTTCATATTGCGGAAACCCTCCAACACAGGCACAGGCTTAACCTCAGCACTCTCCAAATCGGTGAGGATGTCCAAATTTTTCTTTCTCGACTCAACAGCATTGATAAAATATTTCTCGATGCGGGCCAACACCTCAGGCGTAACACTCTGGTCGAAAATCACCAGACGCGCTGATTTAATCTTGACATCAGCCTTTGGGTCGATAAGATGTACGCAATCGACAGCCGAGGCGGCACGCTGATCGAACTGACCAGGGAGGTACTCCACAGCCAAGTATGGCATACCCTCCATATCACACTCGTCGGCAACCAAGTCGGTTACAATCTCACCAAACACGCTATAACGACTCTTCTCCAAGAGTTCGTCGCTGAGACCAAAAAGGTCATAAACGTTGATGTAGCGTAGTCGCTCGATGTTTAGTCCAAGATTAACATTGAACTCTTTGCGAAGAGTCTCTGCCTCGACTTGGAAACGAGGATATTTTTCAACAAAAATACGGCGATTCTTCATATTCAGTTGTTTGAGTAATCGTTCAAGGATTTTAGTTTATTGAGCCCGATTGACTATAACTCCGAAGCCAACACTTTCTCGGTCTGAGCCTTGCGGAAGGCGACAAGACGCTCTTCGAGAGCTTTATCCGTAAGTGCAAAGATTGAAGCAGCAATGAGGGCAGCATTCTTAGCACCATTGATAGCTGTTGTCGATACAGGGATACCACCTGGCATCTGAACAATCGAAAGCAAAGAGTCCATACCACCCAAAGCCGATGTCTTGATAGGCACACCGATAACAGGCACAGTGGTCAACGCCGCCGTAACGCCAGCTACGTGTGCAGCACCTCCGGCACCCGCAATGATTGCACCGATACCGCGCTCACGAGCCGTAGTTGCATACTCGAACATAAGGTGAGGTGTGCGATGCGCACTGATAACTCGCTTCTCGTATTCGATACCCAACTCTTCGAGCGTATCAACAGCGGCCTTCATAATATCCCAGTCGCTGGTAGAACCCATAATTACTGCTACTTTCATAATTCTCAATATTTTATAAATTTAACTTTTCAAAACAAAAGACCGCCACACACAAAGTGTAAGCGGTCTAAACCTCACAACATTCCCCTCGAAACGCACTGAACACCCATAATACCGTTAGCCAACAACAGTTCATTGCGCTTGTGGCATACCATCTGCTGGGGGCTACTAATCTGTGTCAAGCGTCGGACAAAACCAACCGACGATGCAGACATCTCGAATAGGGGCTGTTTGCTTATAAATTCCATAAGGCAAAGATAGCTCTTATTTCTTGATAATAAAAGCGCGCACGCAAGTTTTTTCAACTTTTTTTTAACATTTATCAAATTGTTCAAAAATATAAAAAAAATCACTCAAAAATATTGTGCAGTTTCCAAAAAACACTTATCTTTGCGCAAATTTACGGACATATTATGAGACTATCGGCAAACATATCTACGAATAACGTTTCGCAGATGAACGTTTCTCCGGCTAATTGCCGAGGTCTTAATACTTTGGTAGTTACTATTTTTAACTGATATTGGCGGCTCTTTGGGCCGCTTGTTTTTTTATATGGGCAAGAGCAGAACAATCATCAAGGGCGGTTATGTTGTAGGATACGGCAAAACCGACATAGCAATATGCGACGGAAAGATATCGGCACGCGAGCAAAACATCGACGCCACAGCCGAGGATAACATCATAAATGCAGAGGGACTCACTATCGCCCCAGCGTTTGTCGATGTACACGTTCACCTTCGTGAGCCAGGCTACGGTTACAAGGAGCGCATAGCAACAGGCACTATGGCTGCGGCGCGTGGAGGATACTCTACCGTATGCCCTATGCCCAACCTTAACCCCGTACCCGATAGTGTCGAGACACTCAAAGCAGAGCAGGATATCATCGACCGCGACGCCAAGATTGAGGTTTTGCCTTATGCCGCCATCACCATCGAGCGTAAGGGTCGAGAGTTGGTCGATATAGCATCGCTCCACGATAAGGTTTGCGCCTTCTCGGATGACGGCAGCGGTGTGCAGGAGGATGAGATGATGGAGCGTGCAATGAGCGAGGTTGCCAAGTACGATGCGCTGATTGCTGCGCACTGCGAGGTGGAGTCGCTACTACACGGCGGATATATCCACGATGGAGAGTATGCCCGCCAGCACAACCATAAGGGCATCTGTTCGGAGAGTGAGTGGGGACAGGTGAAGCGCGATATTGAGATTGCCGAGCGTGTTGGATGCCGCTACCACGTGTGCCACATCTCGACAAAGGAGACTGTCGAGCTTATCCGCCAGGCTAAGGCGCGTGGCGTAAAGGTTACCTGCGAGACAGGGCCTCACTATCTGATATACTGCGATATGGACCTACAAGAGGATGCACGTTGGAAGATGAATCCGCCACTTCGCTCGGCGGAGGATCGCGATGCCCTTATCGAGGGTATCAAGGATGGCACGATAGATATGATTGCCACCGACCACGCACCACACTCCGTAGAGGAGAAGTCGAAAGGCTTAAAGGATAGTGCTATGGGCATCGTGGGTCTTGAAACAGCGTTTGCTGCGCTCAACACCCATCTGGTCAAGCGCGGCGTAATCACCCTTGAACGACTCGTAGAGCTTATGAGTCTGAATCCACGCCGCGTATTCCGCATCGAAGGAGGCTTGGAGATTGGCGACAGAGCCGACATCGTTCTTCTCGACACCGATAAGCAGTGGCGAGTGGATAGTTCAAAATTCTTCTCAATGGGCAAGATAACAATGTTCGACGGCAAGGATATGGTTGGCGACATTGCCCTCACGATGCATCGTGGCGAAGTAGTTTACGACAATAGACAAAATCAATAATAAACACAGATTGTAGATGAAACCTTTTACCAAGAAACTTGTACTTGAAAACGGCAAGGAGTTTCCAGGCTATGGCTTCGGCGCAGAGCGCAATGCTGTATGCGAGATAGTCTTTAACACCTCGATGGTGGGCTATCAGGAGATTGTTTCCGACCCAACGTACGCTGACCAGATTGTGGTGATGACCTACCCTCTTATGGGTAATTATGGCTTCACCGATGAAGATTACGAGAGTAAGTTTCCCTCAATGGGCGGTATGGTTGTTCGCGAGTGCTGCGAATCGCCAAGCAACTTCCGCTACACTAAGACTCTAAACGAGGCGTTTGAAGAGCTAAACGTACCAGGCATCAGCGGTGTCGATACACGTATGATTACCCGCATCATCCGCAACGAGGGTACGCAAAAGGCAGCTATCGTTGACTACGATATGCCAACCGACGAGGCTATCGCTCTTATCAAAGAGACCGAGCCACGCCACGACCAGGTGGAGCGCATAAGCTGCAAGAAGCGTTGGTTCTCACGTACGCCAAACCACAAGTGGGATGTTGTGGCTATCGACTGCGGTATTAAGTATAGTTTCATCCGTCAGCTCAACCAGAAGGGTTGCAACGTAACGATTGTTCCCCACAACTCGACAGCCGAGGAGATTATGGCATTCAACCCCGATGGCATCTTCGTATCGAATGGTCCTGGCGACCCTGCCGACGTAGCATCTATCGGCAAGACTATTGACGAGCTACGTGGCAAACTTCCAATCTTCGGTGTTGACCTCGGTCATCAGATTATAGCTATGGTTTATGGTGCGAAGAATGAGAAGCTAAAATTCGGACACCACGGTGCTAACCACCCAGTAAAATGCTTAGCCAACAACAAGTTGGAGATTGTTACTCAGAGCCACAGCTATGTTGTAAACGAGGAGTCGCTCGCCAACACAAAGCTCATTGTTACGCATCGCAATCTGCTCGATAGCACAGTTGCAGGCATCGAGTCGGTTGAGGATAAGGTATTCTCGGTGCAGTATCTGCCCGATTGCTCACCTGAGGCGAGCAGCACCTATCTCTTCGATAAATTCATTAAAATGATGGAGGAACAGAAAAATGCCTAAGAGAACAGATATCAAAAAAGTAATGGTTATTGGCTCAGGCCCGATTGTCATTGGTCAGGCTGCTGAGTTCGACTATGCAGGTACGCAGGCTTGTCTTGCACTAAAAGAGGAGGGTTATCAGGTAATCTTGGTAAACTCGAACCCTGCAACAATTATGACCGACACCAACATCGCCGACAAGGTGTATATGGAGCCTTTGACGTTGGAGTATGTTGCCAAGATTATCCGCTATGAGCGTCCTGATGCCATCGTTCCAAATTTGGGTGGTCAGACAGGCTTGAACCTTGCGGTACAACTCGCAAAGAAGGGTATATTGGAGGAGTGCGGTGTTGAGATTCTCGGCACATCGTTCACCTCTATCGAGGAGGCTGAGGATAGAGAGCTCTTTAAGGAGCTTTGCTTGCGCATCGGCGAGCCTGTTATCCCATCGCAAATCACCAACTCTATTGAGGAGGGTATTGAGGCTGCGAATAGTATCGGCTATCCTGTGGTTCTACGTCCAGCCTTCACACTCGGAGGTACGGGTGGTGGCTTTGCCGACAATGAAGATGAGTTGCGCGATGTTATGCGTAACGCCTTGGCACTCTCGCCTATCCACCAGGTACTCGTCGAGAAGAGCATCAAGGGCTACAAGGAGATTGAGTTCGAGGTTATGCGCGATAGAAACGATACGGCAATCACCATCTGCTCGATGGAGAATGTCGATCCTGTGGGCATCCATACGGGCGACTCTATCGTTGTTGCGCCAAGCCAGACTCTGGCAGCTAAGGAGTATCAGATGCTCCGTCAGAGCGCATTGAAACTTATCCGCGCGTTGAAGATTGAGGGTGGTTGTAACGTGCAGTTCGCACTCGACCCACTCTCGTTCAAATACTACATCATCGAGGTTAACCCACGTGTAAGCCGCTCTTCGGCATTGGCATCGAAGGCAAGTGGCTACCCTATTGCACGTGTTACGGCAAAGATTGCCATCGGTATGACTCTCGACGAGATTCAAATTGCCAACACCCCAGCCAGCTTCGAGCCAACACTCGACTACATCGTTACGAAGGTTGCTCGATTCCCATTCGACAAGTTCAGCGACGCATCGAACGAGCTTGGCACACAGATGAAGGCTACGGGTGAGGTGATGAGCGTAGGTCGCACCTTCGAGGAGGGTCTGTTGAAGGCTGTACGCTCGTTGGAGACAGGCGTATGCCACATCTACCACAAAAAGTTCGACACTATGTCGATTGACGGCATCCTCGCCTACATCCGCAAGGGTACCGACGACCGTCTCTATGCCATTGCCGAGCTTATCCGTCGTGGTATCGACCTTCTCCACGTCTATGACAACACGAAGATTGACCTCTTCTTCTTGGAGAAGATTAAGAATATCGTAGAGATGGAGAGCGTGGTTGCTAACAACCCACGCAACGCCGAGGTACTACGCGATGCTAAGCGCATTGGTATCAGCGATAAGTTTATCGGCAGATTGTGGAAGATGAGCGAGTCGGAGGTATTCCTCTTCCGTCGCCAGAACAACATCTTCCCAGTGTATAAGATGATTGATACGTGTGCCGCTGAGTTCGACTCAAAAGTTCCATATCTCTACTCTACCTACGAGCAGGAGAACGAGTCGATTGTTAGCAACCGTAAGAAGATTGTGGTACTTGGTTCGGGCCCTATCCGCATTGGCCAGGGTGTCGAGTTCGACTACTCTACCGTACACGCCATCTGGGCAATTCGTGATGCTGGCTACGAAGCTATCATCATAAACAATAACCCTGAGACCGTATCTACGGACTACACCATCAGCGACAAGCTCTACTTCGAGCCACTTACGGTCGAGGATGTAATGAACGTCATCGACTACGAGAAGCCAACAGGTGTTGTTGTATCACTCGGTGGTCAGACGGCTATCAACCTCGCTAAGCCACTCTCGGATTTGGGTATTCAGATTATCGGTACGGGTATCGAAGCAATCAACAACGCCGAGGATAGAAAGTGTTTCGAGGCTATTATGCGTCGTGTGGGCATTCCACAGCCAGATGCTGAGGCTATCACCGATATCGAGCGTGGTGTAGCTGCTGCCGAGCGTATCGGCTACCCTGTATTGGTACGTCCAAGTTATGTGCTTGGTGGTCGCGCTATGCAGATTGTATCGAACGAGGAGGCACTGCGCCACTATCTCAAAACAGCCGTTGAAGTAAACGAGGATCAGCCAGTATTGGTTGACAAATATATTATGGGTAAGGAGTTGGAGGTCGATGCCATTTGCGATGGCGAGAATGTCTTTATCCCTGGCATTATGGAGCACGTTGAGCGCACAGGTATCCACTCAGGCGACTCAATCAGTGTCTATCCTACGTTCAGCGTGAGCCAGAAGGTTAAGGACACAATCATCGACTACACTATTCGTTTGGGTAAGGAGATTGGTATCATCGGTCTCTACAACATCCAGTTCATTGCCGACAACAACGATATGGTCTATGTTATCGAGGTTAACCCACGTTCGTCTCGTACCGTGCCATTCCTCTCGAAGGCTACGGGTATGCCTATGGCAAAGATTGCTACGAACGTGATGCTCGGCAAGTCGCTCCGTGAGCAGGGCGTAGATAAGATTATCGCCGACGAGAAGAAGCGTTGGTATGTCAAGACCCCAGCCTTCTCGTTCGCAAAGATTCGTGGCGTCGATTCATACCTCTCGCCAGAGATGAAGTCAACGGGTGAGGCTATCGGTTATGACACATCGTTGCGTCGTGCGTTGTACAAGTCGTTGCAGTCGTCGGGAATGACCATCGCCAACTACGGTACAATCTTCGTATCTATTGCCGATGCCGACAAGCCTCGTGCCTTGCCTCTCATCCGCCGCTTCTACGAACTCGGTTTCAACATCGAGGCTACGAGTGGCACTACGAAGTTCTTACGCGAGAACGGGGTGCGCACACGTTGTTTGAAGAAGCTCAGCGAGGGTTCGTCGGAGATTTTCGAGTCGTTGCGTAAGGGCCACGTAAACTATGTAATCAACACCATTGATATCAACCAGCACAGCGCACGTCTCGATGGCTATGACATCCGTCGCTGCGCCGTTGAGAACAACGTAACAATCTTCACCGCGTTGGAGACTGTAAGCGTATTGCTCGACGTATTGGAAGAGATAACTCTCGGTGTATCAACAATTGATGCTGAATAAATAAACCTCTTTGTAATGTACAAAAAAGGGATATACACAATTCTGAGTAACGAGCCTCTAACACCATTGGTCTATCGTATGGTGTTGGAGGGCGACACTCAATATATCACACGCTCAGGACAGTTCATCAACATCGAATTGGAGGGTAAGTATCTACGTCGTCCAATCTCGGTGTCGGACTACGACGACAACACAATCACCATCATATACAAGGTGGTGGGTAGTGGTACGGAGCAGATGCGAGGCCTGGGTCGTGGCACTAAGCTCGATATACTTACGGGTCTTGGAAACGGCTTCTCTACCGACAACGATGCACAGCGTCCGTTGCTCGTGGGCGGAGGCGTTGGAGTTCCCCCACTCTTCAACCTTGCCAAGCGTCTGCAAGCCGAGGGCAAGCGTCCGATGGTCATCATAGGTTTCAACACCGAGAGCGAGGTGTTCTACCTAAATGAGTTCCGTGCGCTTGGCATCGACGTATTCTGCTCAACGGCAGATGGGTCGGTTGGCACTAAGGGCTTCGTTACGGATGTCATACGTGAGAATGGGTTGGAGTTCGACTATATCTACTCGTGTGGCCCTATTCCGATGCTCAAAGCATTGTACGATGCTACGGAGTGTGATGCCGAGTTCAGCTTCGAGGAGCGTATGGGCTGCGGCTTTGGAGCTTGTATGGGTTGCACGTGCAAGACCAAGTATGGCAACAAGCGAATTTGTAAGGATGGTCCAGTACTTAAACGTGAAGAGATTATATGGTAAAGAGTTTTGATACATCTGTCGAGCTTTGCGGCGTGAAGCTCGATAACCCCATAATCCCAGCATCGGGAACATTCGGTTTCGGCAGAGAGTTTGCCGAATACTATGACCTCGACTGCCTCGGAGCAATCTCATTCAAGGGTACTACTCGCGAGGCTCGCTTCGGCAATCCTACGCCACGTATTGCAGAGTGTACATCGGGTCTTATAAACTCGGTGGGTCTGCAAAACCCTGGCATCGATAAGGTTATCGCCGAGGAGCTACCCAACCTGCGTCAGATATTTCACAAGCCTATCGTTGCCAACATCAGCGGCTTTTCGTTGGAGGAGTACGAGGAGTGTTGCGCGAAGATTGATAAGGAGGAACAGGTTGAGATTATCGAGGTCAACGTATCGTGCCCCAACGTGCATAACGGAGGTATGAGCTTTGGCACACAGCCCGAATCGGCAGCTGAGGTTACACGTCGTGTGAAGGCAGTAACCACAAAGCCCGTATTCATCAAGCTCAGTCCAAATGTTACCGACATTGTATCTATTGCACGCGCCTGCGAGGATGCTGGTGCCGACGGCATCTGTCTGATTAACACGCTACTTGGTATGCGTATTGACACAATGCGTCGTAAGCCCGTAATCGCCAACAAGATGGGCGGTTTTTCGGGCGATGCCATCTTCCCCGTAGCCGTAAGAATGGTCTATCAGGTGGCTAATGCGTGCCAGATTCCTGTTATGGGTTGTGGCGGTGTAAGCTCGGCATCGAACGTCATTGAGATGATGATGGCAGGAGCTACTGCTGTGCAGGTTGGTGCTGCCAACTTGAAGAATCCGTATGCCGCAAAGGAGATTATCGAGGCGTTGCCAAAAGAGATGGAGCGTTTGGGCATAGAGCGTCTAAGAGATATTATCGGAATTGTAAAATAGATTAACAAAGTAAGAGAATATGAGCAAGAGAGATGTAATTATTGCTTGTGATTTCAGTAGCAAGGAGCAGACACTTAACTTCTTGGATAAGTTCACCGGTCGCAAGCCCTTTGTCAAGATTGGTATGGAGCTATTCTATGCCGAGGGTCCAGAGATTGTACGCACCATCAAGGCCCGTGGACATAGAATCTTTCTCGACCTAAAACTTCACGATATTCCAAACACCGTAAAGAAGGCTATGTCGGTACTCCGCAACCTCGATGTTGATATGACCAATGTTCACGCTGCTGGTACAGTAGATATGATGAAGGCTGCGCTCGAAGGTCTCACACGCGAGGATGGCACACGCCCAATGCTTATCGCTGTTACACAGCTCACCTCTACATCTGAGGAGCGTATGCAGAAAGAGTTGCTGATTGGTGCTTCGATTAACGACACAATCGTTAAGTATGCCGAAAATGCAAAGGCAGCAGGTCTCGATGGTGTGGTATGCTCACCACTCGAAGCTGCTATGGTCAAGGAGGCGTGTGGCAAGGAGTTTATGACCGTAACACCAGGTGTACGCTTCGCAGATGGCGATGTTGGCGACCAGGTGCGTGTTACCACACCTGAGCGTGCTAAGGAGATTGGCTCTGACTTCATCGTTGTGGGTCGCCCTATCACCGCAGCCGACGATCCTGTTGCAGCCTACGAGCGTTGTATGCGCGAGTTTGCCGAGTAAATTATTAACCCTACAAAAAATAGACAATTATGGAAAAGAAGATAGCAAAAGACCTACTCTCAATTGGTGCAGTATTTTTGCGCCCAGAGCAGCCCTTCACTTGGGCAAGTGGCATCAAGAGCCCTATCTACTGCGATAACCGCCTCACGCTCACAGCTCCCGTGGTTCGTAACCACGTAGAGGAGGGTTTGGCAGAGCTCATCCGCAAGAACTATCCTGAGGTAGAGGTACTTATGGGTACTTCGACAGCAGGCATTGCTCACGCAGCAATCACCGCCACCATTCTCAACCTGCCTATGGGCTACGTTCGCTCAGGCTCAAAGGACCACGGTCGTGGCAACCAGATTGAGGGTAAGTTGGAGAAGGGTCAGAAGGTTGTTGTTGTCGAGGACCTTATCTCAACAGCAGGTAGCTGCATCGAGGTAGTAGAGGCTTTGCGCAATGCTGGTGCAGAGGTATTGGGCATCGTGAGCATCTTCACCTACGGTATGCAGAAGGGTCTCGACCGCCTTGCTGCGGCTGAGGCCAAGAACTTCTCGCTCTCGAATCTCGACGCACTCGTAGAGGTAGCTGCCGAGGAGGGCTACATCAAGGCTGAGGATAAGGAGCGCATCCTTAAATTCCGCAACAATCCATCTGACGAGAGTTGGATTAAGTAAGAAAAATTGAAATACGCAAGAAGATGAAACATTTGATAGACCCCACAGACCTCACGGTACAGGAGATTGCCGAGATTATAGCCTTGGCAGAGGATATCATTGCCCACAGGGAGAAGTATAGCGATGCGTGTCGTGGCAAGAAGCTCGCCACGTTGTTCTACGAGCCAAGCACCCGCACACGCCTTAGCTTTACGGCAGCTATGATGGAGCTTGGTGGTAACGTACTCGGCTTTGCCGACGCTAAGTCGTCGTCGGTATCGAAGGGCGAGACGGTGCAAGACACGGTGAGGGTTATCAACTGTTTTGCCGACATCATCGCTATGCGCCACCGCGTAGAGGGTGCACCACTTGCAGCTACCGAGGTATCGCGTACGCCAATCATCAATGCTGGCGACGGCAGCCATAGCCATCCTACGCAGACGATGACCGACCTACTTACAATAAAGCGTGAGTTAGGAACACTTAACAACCTGACAATAGGTCTTGTAGGCGACCTTAAATATGGTCGCACGGTACACTCGCTGATTAAGGCTATGACGCGCTATAACAACACGAAGTTCGTGCTTATCTCGCCACCAGAGCTTGCACTACCCGACTACATCAAGCACGATGTTTGCGACCGCTATGGCATCGAGTATCGTGAGTCGAACGACATTGAGAGCGTAATTGGAGATATCGACATCCTCTATATGACACGTGTTCAGCAGGAGCGTTTCACCGATCTCGACGAGTATGAGCGTGTTAAGGATTGTTTCGTTCTCGACGCAAAGAAGATGCAGGGTGCAAAGGAGCGTATGGCGGTACTCCATCCACTGCCACGTGTTAACGAGATTGCCATCGACGTGGATAGCGACCCACGTGCAGCCTACTTCCGACAGGTAGAGAATGGCAAATTTATACGTATGGCTCTAATTCTCAAACTCCTCGAATGGCAGAACGACCCAGAGAAGAACTTCGACCACGGTGGTAAGGCTATTCAGGGGTGCAAGTGTCCTAACCCTGTATGCATCTCAAACCTCGAACCCGTACGCCCTCGTTTCGAGCTATCGCAGGCTGAGGAGGGTGTCGTTCGCTGCGTATATTGCGAGTCGAAGGCGAACTAAGAGTGCAGAAGTGAAATGTGCGAGGCTGACTAAAATGAAGGTTGTCAACCTCCAAAACCTAATAGGCAATGGGCGGTACTGAAAAGTACTGCCCATTGTTGTGATAATGTGTTTGCGGTAGTGGATGACGCCTTATCACAACTAATAAATATTTACTTTTTATGGAGGAATAACATTTATTTTGTTAATAATTACAAAAATTTATCTATATTTGCAGCAGAAACAGATAAAACTTAAATTACAACTATGAAGAAAATTTTGACATTTGTGTCTGTTGCAATATTGACTATTGCAGGCATCAGCACTGCTTCGGCACAGGAGAGAGGTGAGCAGTATTTTAACATTAACTTCGGTTATGACACTAACAAGTCGTCGTTGTCGGCAAGTGTATTGGGCGAGCAGAGCGATAAGATAATAATCCCCGGTGGCAATCAACTCAACGTAGGCTTGGAGTATGGTGTCTTTGCGGCACGCAACTTTCGCATCTCGCTGAGTGCTGGTTACGGATATGCGGGTATGGACTTCGAGGAGTTTGGCTACGATGGTGATGGTGCGATTCACTCATATAAAATCACCCCAGGTTTTGCATATTACGTACGCATTGCACCAGGCTTCTACTACACACCAAACCTTAATCTCGGCTTTGGCGGTATCTCATTAGATGTTGATATGGATGACCTTTACAGTTATTCGACTCGTTACGAGCCCTCATTAGGCGACGAGTACTACGAAGATTATTATGATTTGGATGACAACCTTTCGATGTATGGCTTTGTAGCTGAGTTGCAGCCTATTGCCGTAGAGTTCCGTCCAACCGAACGCTTTGCTATGAGCGTGAGCCTCTGCTCATTGCAGTTTGCAACGATGTCGGGTAAGTTCTTATTTGATATGCTTAAACTCAAAGGAAACAACCTATCGCTCAACCTCTTGGCAAATGCACAGGTAGGCTTTAAGCTATACTTCTAATGTTATTTTCGAGGGTCGAAGATTAGGAAACCAATCGACAGACCAATCTTATTGGGGAGCCACTCAGCCGAGCCGTTCATCGGATCTGGATGAGCTGGCTCTTTCCATTCTGGACGAACGGGGTGCATATCCGTAACACCATCCATCGAATAGCCATTATATCTGCTCTCCATAAACGAGTAGCCAAAGAATACGTCGAGCAACCATCGCTCAGCAAACTGATACTCATAGCCCACGGCAATGCCGAGCATAAAGCCATAGCCCTTGCAATAGCGATTCTGGAAGTGTATGCCGCCATTCGATAGCTCTGGCTTCGACATCTTGAATGCCATCATACCCACATTTGCCGCTGCATAGAATCCTCTATTGGTCTCCTTGATATAGTAGCGATACTCGTTCATAAATATGCCAAAGTGCAACGGATGCCCCTTTATCGACTGCCAAGGGGAATAGACCAACTCGCTCTGAAAGGCTGAATGACGCGATAGGCGAAACTCCACAGCAGGGTTAACAACGCCACCCAAAGCATAGAGACCATTTAGCTTCACATAGCCCTGAGCCGTAGCTGTCATTGCCACAAAGAGCAACACTACACAAAGCACTGTACGCCTAATCGTCCTCATAAACTACTGCACTACATAAACTTAACGACATCTGCATCGCGCCAGCCCTTCAACAACTCTTTGGTTGCCATACGTCGCTTGCCAGCCATCTGCAACTCGTCGATATACACTACGCCATCAGCACATCGCACACCGAGATAGCTCTTTCCATCGGTAACCACCTCGCCAGCAACTGCCACCTTCTCGTCAGCCTCAAAGCGCACGTTGAACAACTTTGCCGAACCAACCTCTACACCATCCTTAAATATCGGAGTCCACGCCGCAGGATATGGCGACAAACCACGTACAAGATTTACGATATCTACACCCTTTCGGGTCCAATCTACCCTACCATCCTCCTTGAAAATCTTTGGCGCAGGTTTGAGCGTACTCTCGTCGATGTGCATCTGTTCGATGGTTTTATAGTTGCCCGATGCGAGTCTTTCAACGGTACTTACAACGAGGTGAGCACCTACCGCCATCAGCTTATCGTAGAGCGTACCGATGTTATCCTCTGGGAGGATATCCACCGCCTCTTGCTCGATGATTGCACCTTTATCAATCTCGTGATTAAGAAGGAATGTTGTTACACCCGTGCGAGTCTCGCCATTGATGATTGCCCAATTTATTGGCGCAGCACCACGATATTGAGGAAGAAGTGATGCGTGGAGGTTGAACGTGCCAAGGCGTGGCATTGCCCACACCACCTCGGGTAACATTCTGAAAGCTATAACTATACCCAAGTCTGCCTGCAACTCTCTAAGTGCCGACAAGAACTCCTCGTCACGCAACTTTTCGGGTTGAAGAATAGGTAGTCCGAGCTCCTCAGCCGTAACCTTTACATCGCTAAAATGCATCTTCTGACCGCGTCCCGCAGGCTTATCGGGCGTTGTTACCACAGCCACAATATTATAACCCTCCTCTACGAGTCGTCTGAGCGATGTCGATGCGAACTCAGGCGTACCCATAAATACTATACGCAAATCTTTTGCCTCCATTTACTTTCGTTTTTTCTTAGGTTTGAGCCACTTAGGCAGACGTCTTGATATTGCACGACGTATCTTGCGGATACGCACGTCATACCAATCCATATCGAGCAACGAGGTGTCGTTCGTAGCCTTATAGGTGAGGTATATGGCAAGTGGCGTGAGTATGAAAATCGGTAGCCACATACCATACAACGCATCCCACGTACCCTCCTTCGAGAGCTTCTCACCCGAGATGCTTATAACGTAGTAGATGACGAAAAATATCACCGAGATTACGATAGGCATACCCAAGCCACCCTTACGGATGATAGCTCCGAGCGGTGCGCCAATCATAAAGAACACCAAGATAGATATTGGCAACGTCAGCTTACGATGCCACTCGTTGTCGGCACGATAATACTGCGTCAGCGCAATCTTCGACGACTGCTCATCGTAGCTGTATGCACCCTGCGAAGTACGGGCATAGCTTGTTGCCGTGTTATACATCTTCGCTCTGTCGCGTATCGAGAGACGTGCAATAGAGTCATAGATGTTGGTCTGGCGATATGCCGTTCGGTCGAACCTAACGCTGTCATCGGGGATGATGGTCGTATCACGCACGAAGAGCTGTTTCTTCAAGAGTGGAGCATACGACGCCATATTACCACGGTCGATGAGTATCTGCAACGAGTCCATAAGCTCCTCCAACTCCACCATATTTCGTGTTTGCGACTCGGTGAACTGTCGTGAACCATCCGAGCTACTAACTTGCGACATAGGGAACGCACCATCCTGACGCTCGAAGGCGTGTTGGCGCATAGTGTTGCGGTCGTACCACTGATAGCTACGTGTATGCTCATAGGTCTGACCATTGAAGAGCGTAACATAGAGGAAGTTCTTATCGTCGGACATACGTATGTAGCCCGAATCGGCAACGGTAGTAGTCATATCGCCATACTCATCCCTCGTATCGAATATCATAACGTCGGTAAGCAGACCCGTAATATCGTCCTGATGTCCCACGCGGATGCTCATATCGGGAATTCCATTAAAGAACATACCATCCTGGAATTTAAGCTCTTGACGCTGTTCACGGATATCGTAGAGGATATCGTACATTCGCTGGTTGGCATATGGAACAAGGTTGTTAGCAATGAAGAAACTACCGAACGAGATGAGCGACACCACAACAATGAGCGGCATCATAATGCGTGGTAGCGAGAGGCCTGCCGACTTCATAGCAAGCAGCTCGAAGTTCTCACCGAGGTTACCCATAGCCATAATCGCCGAGAGCAACATAGCAAGAGGAAGTCCGAGTGGCACCATATTCACCGTAGCGCAAACCACAAGCTCGACAATGGTACTCACATCGAGACCCTTACCCGTAAGCTCGTCGATATAACGCCACACAAAGTTCATCATCAGCACAAACTGCACGATGAAGAATGTTGCCACCAACGGTCCGGCATACGCCTTCAAAACTAACTTATGTATCTTTTTCATTATTTTCAGCCTCTTCTACGGCACAAAGTTAAGAGTTTTACACCAATTAACAGCACCGCAAGGGTAAATATTATACAGCTTCCCGTAGGAAAATCGAACGAATAGCTAAGCACAAAGCCCACGACATTGCCCACTACCGCTACCACTGCCGACCATAGCGCAATACGTCGATAATCGTTCGTGAGCATATTTACGATGACCGTTGGCATTGTTAGCAACGACAGCAGCAGGATGATACCCATAACCTTGATTGATAGCACGATGGTCATTGATACCACCACAGCCATCAGATAGGAAATGAGTTCTACGCTAAGTCCCTGACTACGTGCATAATCCTCGTCAAAGGCAATGAAAACTATGCGTCGCAACCAGACAACAGCACCCACTACGATGAAGAGTGTGAGCCAGGCGAGCCATAAGATATCACGACTATCGACAAGGAGTATGTTGCCAAAGAGGTAGCTCGTGAGGTCAGTTGCGTACCCCGGTCGGAGTGATAGAAACATTGCTCCGAGAGCCATACCTATCGACCAGATGATGCCTATTGCCGAGTCTTCACGTATGCGCCAGCGACGCGATGCATACTCGATACCCACCGACGATAGCGACGCAAAGCCGAGCGCACCAAGCAGAGGGTCGAAGCCAGCATAGAGTGCCAAACCAAGACCTCCGAACGAGGCGTGGGTAATACCTCCGCTGAGAAATACCACACGACGTGCCACGACGTAGCTTCCCACGATACCGCACGTGATACCCGAGAGTATGCACGCCACAAGGGCATTTGTAAGGAAGTCATATGCCAATATGTCGCTAAAAATATCCACCGTTTATCTACATTATAAGCGTGCAAATTTACTTTTTTTTCGTGATAGAACGAAAACTTTTTTCACTTTCATATAACTTTTTGTAACTTCGCCAGCGATTTTTGCATAAAACAGGATATTATGGCACAGAAACGAGTAAGTTTTCACACCTTGGGTTGCAAACTCAACTTCTCCGAATCATCGACCATTGCGCGTGAGTTCGAGCGCGGTGGCTACCTGCGTGTAGCACCCAACGAGGCTACCGACGTGGCAGTAATCAACAGCTGTTCGGTTACAGAACACGCCGACAAGAAGTGCCGTAACATAATCCGCAAAATACACCGCCGCAACCCCAACGCTATCATTGCTGTTACGGGGTGTTATGCTCAGCTAAAACCAAACGAAATTGCCGAGATTGAGGGCGTAGATATTGTTTTGAGCAACAACGATAAAGGCGATTTATATAAACGTGTAGTTGAGTTACAAGAACACAGCCAAGCGGAGGTATATAGCTGCACCGCCGACCAGATTACACGCTTCTTTCCAGCATACTCCTCAGGCGACCGTACACGTTCGTTCTTGAAGGTGCAGGATGGCTGTGATTACAAGTGTGCCTATTGCACCATACACTACGCTCGTGGGTCGAGTCGCAATATGCCAATTGCCGACATCGTTGCCGAGGCTCGCGACATAGCCGCATCGGGTCAGAAGGAGATTGTTATAACGGGTGTAAACACTGGTGATTTTGGTCGCACCACGGGCGAGAAATTCATCGACCTACTGCGCGAATTGGACAAGGTGGAGGGCATCGAGCGTTACCGCATATCGAGCATCGAACCCAACCTTATAACTGACGAAATCATAGAGTTTTGTGCGGCATCACCTAAATTTATGCCTCACTTTCACATTCCGCTTCAAAGTGGCTCAACACGCCTACTCGGTCTTATGCGCCGACGCTACACTGCCGAACACTATCGAGCTCGCATAGCAAAGATTCGTTCGTTGCTTCCCGACAGTTTCCTTGGTGTCGATGTCATTGTCGGCTTTCCCGGCGAGGGCGAAGAGGAGTTTATGGAGACCTATCGCCTACTCGAAGAGGTTGGAGCATCATTCCTACACATCTTCCCATTTTCGGAGCGACCAGGCACGCCTGCTGTCGATATGCCTAACAAGGTGCAATCACGCATATCAACCGAACGTGTTGCACGCTTAGAGGAGTTGAGTGATAGGCTACACACTGCGTTTGCCGAGCGATATATTGGCACGGAGCGTGATGTATTGTTCGAGAGCACCGACCGCCGAGGCTTGATGTATGGCTACACAGACAACTATTTGAGGGTATGTGCGCCATACGACACAGCACAAATCAACAACATTTGTCGTGTAAAATTGGAACGTATGGAGTCTAATGGCGACATTCGTTGCCAAATAATTGGATAATTCACACAAAAGTATTACTTTTGTCGAGATTTATTCACAGGTAATCGTAACGACAAAAGCAATGTTTGGTTGGATTAAAAAGATACTCACCATAGACTCGATGCGTCGCCGCATAACGACCGCATTTCTAAGCATCATACTCTTGCTCTTCTTCGCTGGTGCAATGTCGCTCTTTGAGTTGGAGCGTGTCAGCCACGATACGGAGGAGATTCTGTTGGCAAGTAAGCAGAATGTCGATTTGGCAGGCGAGATGATTTCGGCACTCAAAGAGCAGGACGACGCAATGATTCATATGGCTGTGGTAGGAGAGTCAATCTCCGACATTCAGCTCTATGGCCAGCAGTGCCGCGAATCAATCGAGAGGTTGCAATCGGCAACAAAGATTGCGCACGAGCGAATGCAGCTCACCGAGAACCCAACATCGCTCGACTCGCTTGTGCTGTTTACCACACGCATCAACGGTCTTGCTAACGACTTCCTCAGTGGTAATATCCACCGCACGGCCATCGACGCACGTATGATTGATTCGATGTCCACCTTTACCACGCAGCTTTGGTATTTGGAGAGCTACAAACCTGAATATATGCACGTGTCGGACCAGATTACAAAGTATATGACTGGTTCACAGAGTACGCTGGGCCCCGATGTCAACCGTCTGAGCCACACGGCACGTCGAGCAGTAACCCCTGTGTTTATCTCCTTGGCAGTGATGTTTGTGGTGGTGCTTATGTTCTACTACTTCATCAGAGGATATGTTATCACCCCTATCGAGCGTATCAATCGTTGCTTAGGCGACTATCTCGCATACAAAGTTCCGTTCGACAGCAATATCCCGTGCCGCGACGAGCTTCTAACGCTGCGCGACCGCATCATAGCTCTAATCTCAAAACTTCGATAACCACAACAGATGAGAGTCGCCGTAGTCATACGATACATCGGTATGGTGCTGCAATTCATCGCAGCCTTTATGCTTCTGTCGGCAGGAGTATCCATACTTCACGACTACGACTCGGCATACTACCCTCTGTTGCTATCGTCGTTTATGACCTCACTTCTTGGATTCTTTCCACTACTCTTTGTCGAGCGTGTGGATGAGATTAAGACCAAGGAGGGTTATGGTATTGTTGTAGGGTCGTGGCTTGTGGCGTGCATCGTTGGTATGTTCCCATACCTTATCTGGGGTGGTGAGTTCACACTCGTCAATGCCTGGTTCGAAAGCGTATCGGGCTTCACCACTACGGGTGCTTCGATACTCAACGACATTGAGTTCCTACCCCACGGACTTCTCTTCTGGCGAGCTTCGTCGGCGTGGATTGGAGGTATCGGCGTAGTTATGTTTGCGCTGGTCATCCTGCCGTCGATGGGTCGTAGCCGTCAGATGCTATCAAACGTCGAGCTATCCTCGATTGCCAAGGATAACTTCCACTACCGCTCGAAGGTCATCATCCGTATTCTCACGTCGGTGTATATCGGTCTTACGGCAATCACCGCAGTGCTACTAAAATCGGCTAAGATGAGCTGGTTCGATGCCATAACACACGCTATGTCGGCGTGCAGCACCTGCGGATTCAGTAACAAGAACCTCTCCATTGCATTCTTCGACAGCCCAACCATCGAGCTTATTATGATGGGGGCTATGATCTTGGCAAGCATCCACTTCGGAATATTATACGCCACAATAACCTGGCGACACAACAACATCTTCCGTTCGGAGGTTGTTCGTATTTTTGTAGGTATGCTCGCGGTGATAACACTTATCATAGCAAGTAGCCTGCTCTACAACGGCATCTACGACACACTGCCTGAGGCACTGCGCCACTCGGCATTCCAAGTGGTCAGCATCACCACAACATCGGGCTTTGCCACAGCCGACACCAACACGTGGACATCGCTCGCCATCGTGCTACTCGTGTTCTGCTCGGCGGTATGCGGTTGTGCTGGTTCAACGTCGGGAGGTATCAAGGTCGATAGAATGGTCATTGCGGCTAAGGCTATACGCAACCGTATAAAGCAACAACAGCACCCCAACGCCATCATCAAGACCAAGATTGATGGCATCGTACAGGATGAGGGTGTAATCAATATGGTTATGGCATTTATCGTGGCATACGTGGTATTTACGCTACTCGGCACAATCATCTACGCAATGTTTGGGTGCGACCTACTAACGAGCTTTACGGCAGCCATATCGTGCATAAGCAACGTGGGTCCAGGCTTTGGCGAGGTAGGCTCGTTGGATAACTTTGCGGAGCTGCCAGCCATCCTAAAACTGACATCTACGATATTGATGCTTGTCGGACGTTTGGAGATTTTTGGATTCATCCAACTATTCTTCCTGCGCTCGTGGAGATAGCAAAATTTTTAAGACAACAGAGGAGTATGAAGCTATACAATAGGATAATAGTGATGGTTGTTGCGGCAGTGATAGGCATCGTCGCACCTGGGGTCGCAGTAGCTCAGGATGTATCGGTGTTCGACCTCGAAAACGACCCACGATACATAGCACTCAAAGAGCAGAACCGTGTTTATCTACACCTTATCGACTCGACAAGTATGTTAATAAACGATTTGCGAGCCGACATACGTGGCAACGACAATGTGGAGGAGGTGGAGGCTATTCGCAACCATATACTCCAACTCGAACAGGAGCGTTTCCGCCATCAAGCCGCACGTGGTGAGGTAGCAAGGGAGATTATACGTCTTGAACAGTGGGCGGTACAAAGAGGCCTTTCATCGCAAGACACCGATACACAACCATCCGAGGAGGTTGAGCCATCTGCGAGCGACACTACACGTCATACCCGTCGCTACTTGCTCGACAACGACATCTTCCTGAATAGTCTTGAACCCTATATTCTCGACGAACTACGTGAGGCACAGCTCAACGAGCGAAACATAGAGACTCTCGCGGCACACTACCGTGAGCGTTACGACTCGCTCGAACGTATCGTTAAGGCATACCACGAGGCAGAGAGTGAGGAGGTGGCAATACCACTGTTCGACAACTTCAATGCCGTAGCCCACGAGGCAGACTCGCTGAGCAACGCGATTGATGATATGTGGTCGAGCATCATCGACTCTAAGTTCTTCGCCTACAACCTTTTACTCGACAACGAGGGGTATGGAGATATTGCCGATATGGCATCGAAGGATTACCAAGAGGTGCGCGCAGAGTGTGTTGACAAGGCTGGTGATTACGCCTCGGATGCACTGATGCGATATGCGATAGGTCGCCGTGCGTTACTCGACTTCGAGCATCTGTTTGCCACAACACTGAACCTCGGTGAGGCTGCCGACTCGTTGGCTGACCTTCGTCGCAACATCAAACTTCCCGATTATCAGCTCTCGCCAATAACACTCGAAGAGCGTCTATTCTTGGAGTTTGCACACATACTCTTCGGTCGCACGAACCACTACAACCAGTCGAACCCAATTCCTGAGTTGAAGATATATGAGCGTGGCACGATATATCGTCTATTGCTTGGCGAGTTCCGCACCAAGCAGGCGATGAGCATCTTCAAGGGTGCGCAACCTATGTTTATCAGCAGCAACGATGAGGGTCGCTATCTCTACTTTGCTGGCGGTTACGCAACACTCGAAGAGGCAGAGTTGGCACAGCGTTTCTTGAAGGGCAATGGTTTCAAGAACCCTGAGATTTGCGTATGGGAGGATGGCGTGATGACGAACCTCTCACGTGAGAAGAAGAGCGAGGCGGTTCAGAAAGAGGACTCGAAGAGTGGCGAGGAGACGACGACGATTGTGGGTAGGAGGTGTATGGTTATGATTACCACCGACACTCTCGGCGAGGAGTTGCAGGCGATAATCGAGCGTGTAGCACCTGGTAAGCGAGTATCGCGCGCAGGCAATAAATTCGTGGTAGGAGCGTTTACTGAGCGTAGCGAGGCTGAGGCTCTACTTCAAGCTATCAAGGAGTTTGATGGCAACATAGACGTAATAATCAACGAGATAGAACTATCATAAGATAATTAACGAACACAGAGATATGAAAAAGGTATTAATGGCATTCGTGCTATTGCTGGCAACGGCAACAACATTTACCTCGTGCAGCAAGGAGGAGACATATTCATTCACCGTGCCTTCGGCGAGCATCCTTGTGTCGATGCCAGGCGAGACGGGTTACACCTATTTCGACTCAACCAACATCGCATCTGTCGATGTGGTATCAACACCTAAGGGTTGGACGGTGGATAACATCGACCTCTACAACTCGACCATCACGGTAACAGCCCCTACGACCTTCGACAACGAAGAGCAGGAGAGTGGCACACTATCGCTCAATGCCTTCACCCCTATTGGCACAAAGACGACGATAAGCATCTTTCTCTCGATACTTCCGCACGCCGATATTGATTTCAGCGATGCCCCAGCCAACTGCTACATTGCTACGCAGGCTAAGACTCGCTACAAGTTCAACGCGATGATGGGTGGCTCATCTACCCCACTTACCACCGAGCGTGTAGCAATCCTCTGGCAAACGAGCGAAGAGCTTGTCAAGTATCTCGATATGCGCGATGGCTTGGTGCGCTTCTACATCGACGAGCTTACGGACGACGATGACAATGCCACAGGCAAGATTAGCGAGGGTAACGCCCTGATTGCAGCCTACGACGCAGAGGATAACATCATCTGGACGTGGCATATATGGGTTACCAACAATGACCCTCGTGAGGATATTATGACACTTGCCAATAAGAGTGTTATGAACGTCAACCTCGGCGCACAGCTCAACAGCGAGGGCAGCACCGACCCTGAGAAGATTCTTGCGTCGTATGGTCTTTACTATCAGTGGGGACGCAAAGTACCATTCGTAGGCCCTAACACCTGGGATTTCAAGTCGAACACAGACCTTAAAATGTACGATGCTACGGGCGACGGCGTATATATAAACTACGTTGAGCCAACTATGGAGACCAACAACGAGGCGTGGGCAGAGGCTAACCCCACATCGCTCCTACTCGGATATAAGGATAACGGCTACGACTGGCTGTATAGCGACCACAACAACACACTGTGGAGCGCAACCAGCAAGAGCGAGCAGGACCCTTGTCCAGCGGGCTGGCGTGTGGCAGACAGCTCAATCTTCGAGAGCCTAACGATAACGGCTGCCGACGACGCTATGGCGTGGGAGGAGGCGCAGCCTATGCGCGGCTGGTGGTTGGAGGATACCACGACTACCGAGAAGCACTTCTTCTCAGCAGCAGGTCGCCGCAACTACCTTGATGGTCGTCTCGACATTATGAACGACGACGAGAACTACCCTGTGCCCTGGTCGGGATACTACTGGACAAGCACCACAGATGGTGCGAAGAGCAAGACGTTGTACTTCGACCTTAACACCGCTACACGCACGTGGAATGGCATCGACACAGCACACTCGATGCATCGTGCAAACGCACTCCCTGTTCGTTGCGTGAGGGAGTAGGCTCGTTTTGCGAAATTGAGTGGCACTACCGAGCAATAGGTAGTGCCGCTTTGTTTTGTGAGAAGTCGCATAGTATGCTCTGCAGCAATGGGAGTAGTGCTGGGTACAATGGGTACAATGGGAACTCCCTAAATTCCCTATTCTCCCTAAACTCCCTAAATTCCCTAAATTCCCAACTCTCACCACAGCCCCCATCAACACCAATAAAAAAAATCGCCCAAGCACACGGCTCAGGCGATTAAACAATGACGTAGCTCAACGACTACTTATACTCAACGAGCGACTCACCAGTCATCTCAGCTGGCTTAGGAAGACCCATAAGGTCGAGAACCGTAGGTGCCACGTCGGCAAGGATACCATCCTTAACACGTGCTACTCTGTTCGACACCACAACGATAGGCACTGGGTTGAGAGAGTGTGCCGTGTTTGGTGTTCCATCGGCATTAAGAGCATTGTCAGCATTACCGTGGTCGGCAATCTGAACAACCTCGTAGCCATTAGCCTTCGCTGCCTCGACAACATCCTTAACACACTCATCGACAGCCTTAACAGCCTTCTCGATAGCCTCATAAACACCCGTATGACCCACCATATCGCCATTCGCAAAGTTAAGGCAGATGAAGTCGTACTTCTGCTCGCCGAGAGCCTCCACCAACCTATCCTTAACCC
>X3_Alpine_Chamois__coassemble_1_pt1 | contig 34676 bp, 27 predicted proteins | sample X3_Alpine_Chamois__metabat2_high_PE_002 | metagenome-assembled genome bin X3_Alpine_Chamois | reverse complement strand
GTAGCGAAAGCCTCCAACACCGTATAGTAGGTGCGATGGAATGGCGTAAGTGTTAGAAAAGGATATACCTCTTGCGAAAAATTGATAAATGGGATGGCAGCTACACCATCCGTAAGGCTCTTTATACTCATAAACAAATAGGATTAAAATTTTGACAGGAGGTTCCGATGCGAACGAATCTCCTGTCCATAGAGGGGGTGAAAGCATCGTTTCAAGGTGGGACTAATCCCCCTCTCACACGATTTAGATAACTGTTTGAAGCAACTCAGAAAGAGAGAAGTCGTTTAGCAATGTCTCCTCGGAGATAGTCGTCTGGCACTCCCACCACACTGGACGTATGGCGACTATCTCGCCAACTCTTCGCGTGGGGTCTGCACCTCGGTATCGCTCGATGATAAGAGTGCATATCAAACGACACTCTACATCGCCTGCAACTATGGCTACCGAACCCGAGAAGAACTCCCTCTTTCCTATTGCTGCTATCAGCCGATCCGCCAAATCGTGGTACATTTGGTTGGAAATCGAATACATAGCGTAATTTTTGGAATTAAAAATTTGCAATTTGAGATAAATTGCTTAACTTTGTGGTGCAAATATAAGTTCAATTATTTGCTTTGTCAAGCATTTTATACAATTTTTTAATATAAAATATTCTTATATGAATACGGTAGGTTCACGACTAAGATTGATACGCAAACAGCTAAATATGACGCAAGAGCAACTTGCTCAGCGACTTGGCGTAGGTAAAGCAGCGCTCTCGATGATAGAGACAGGTAAGGCAAGCCTATCGACACGCAACAAGAATATCTTAGTTCAAGATTTTAACGTTAATCCCGAATGGATTGACTCTGGCACTGGTAAGATTTTCAATGCCGAGCCAGAGTTAACCACCTTTCCACATCGCACCGATAACGCTCTACCCTTGCAGAGCGTACCCCTCTACTCTATCGAGGGAACCGCAGGCCTCGTACCGCTATTCACTGCACGCGAGGAGATTAAGCCTATAAACTTTATCCACATTCCCAATCTACCGAAGTGCGATGGTGCGATATATGTTGTAGGCGACTCGATGTATCCGTTGCTCAAAAGTGGCGACATTGTGCTATACAAGCAACTGAACAACGTCGAAGATGTATTCTGGGGAGATATGTACCTTCTCTCGATAGACCTCGACGGCGAGGAGTACATAACGGTAAAGTATGTACAGAAGTCAGACAAGGAGGGGTGTGTGAAGCTCGTCAGCCAGAATCAGCACCACGCCGACAAGGAGGTTGAGATGGAGCGCATACGAGCCATAGCTCTTATCAAAGCATCGATACGAATGCATACGATTGGCTAATAAAAAGTATGCCTGTATAGCACATCAAAGCTATACAGGCATCCGTGTATAATATAAATATAAGGTGCGCGACACCTACAACATCATACGAATCGAGGGGTATATCGAGCACAGCTGCTCAATAAAATTCTCTTTATCGAATCCCTCACGCAAAACCAGAAGGATGGTATTATCACCCGCAATCGTACCGAGTACCTCCTCAATATCGCGACTATCGATAGGCACCGATACAGCACTTGCATAACCGGGCTTGGTGGTTATAACGCACATATTCGCCGAGAAGGCGATACTCGTAATATTATCCGTAACATTGGTAGATACGGCAGCATCGTGGCGCGATTGGTTTTGCAAAATATAGACATATCCTCTCTCGCTATGTGGCACCTTTGCAACGTGCATAAACTTCAAATCACGCGAAAGAGTCGATTGTGTAATCTGCACACCAACTGCGGCAAGACGCTCGATTAACTCCTCCTGCGACGATATCAACTCCGAACGGATAATTTTTCTTATGATTGACAAGCGGTGTGTCTTTTGATTCATATTCTTTTCCGATAATTTACTCACTATCATATTCTACATTTAACCAAACGCAACTTCATTATAATTTATTGCTAACTCATTTACAAATTTACAAATTTTCGCCAATAATTACAAATAATAAGCCAAAATTTTACATTTTTTTGACAAAATATCTACGCAATAAAAATATTTTACTATATTTGCCCAATGTAAATAAGCGACATTTTTAAAAAACGTTATTGAGATTAATATTAACTTAAAAATTTAGTTTTAATTTGTCTATGAGAAGCCTTTTTTCAACTCTACTAATTGCATTTCTTGCAATTTTTGCCACGAGCTGCGAGAAGCCTAACAATGGTAACAACACTGGCTCATTCCAGTTTGGCGAACCAACCGTAACTGCCTCGTCTATTGAGGTAAGTGTTACCCCTTCTGATCTCGAAGCAAACTATACCACTGCCATATTTGAGTCAAGTGCCATTTCCGGCAAGGACGACGCTACGATTATTGATGAGGTGCTCAGCAGCAGCAACCTTCGCACTCGCAAGGGCGTACAGCTTGTCGGTGCAAATGGATTAAAGCCATCTACACAGTACACCGTTGTAGCATTTTATATAACCGATACGGATAAGGTTGCACGATATGAGGTTGCCACCGAGGCGTCAGCAGAGCCAGTTCCATCGGAGCAGTTTGACGTAACAATCAACGTAGATAACATCACAGCTACCTCAGCCGTAGCAACAGCTACGCCTAACACCAACGCGAATCGCTACTACTTCCGCGTTATCACAAAGATGGAGCTTGATGCATTTGGTATCTATAACGACGATTATCAGATTTTTGAGTATATCATCGAGAACCCTAACAGCGGTAACTACGTTACCTCAGGGCCTGTAACACTTAACTGCTCGCTGAACCCTGAAATGGACTATCTTGCAGTAGCCTTCAACTTCGAGAATTGGGAGGCTGTACACAATCAGCAGGAGCCTATCAAACTCTTCCGCTACGCATTCAAAACATTGGAGAGCGAGCCTGTTGACCCTAACACGCTATTCACATATAGTAACCTCAGTGTTACACACTCTGACTTCCGTCTTGATGTAACGCCTACCAAGGGCGAAGACTCATTCTGGGCATACTACATTTGGACTAAAAAGAGCTACGAGGATACATTGAGAACTGAGCCTAAGGTGAACATCGTTATGCGCAGCTACTTTGGTCTCAACAACTTAGGCCGAGAGCAGGGCATAGATTTTGGCGAATTTATCACTGAATATATGGGACAGACAGGATCTTCGACGATACTCGCCTACGAACCGCTCAAAAACGATACGGAGTATGTTGTAGTAATGTTCTATATGGATCCTGCGGTGGTTGACCCAACAGTGGTTTACGACTACAACTACGTAGCCGTAGAGTTTAAGACGCTGGCTCCAAGCGATGGTGCAGCAGCATCGCTCGAGGTATCAGAGCCTGTCATCGAGGCTGACGGTTTCAAGTATAACGTTAACTTCCTCGTTAAGACTAATGACAATGCTACCGCAATAAAGGTTGGTGCGCAGCTATATAACAGCTACGATTTCGATAAATATTGGGATCCAAACGATTGGTCTCAGATTCAGGCCTTCTTCCTCTACCGTGTGCCAGTAAGCGCAGAGACATTGGAAGCAGCTAAGAGTGCCGAAGGTGCTACAATCAGCTTCACGGGTTACGACAAGGAGGACTACGTATTCTTCTTCGAGGCACTCAACTCTGAGAATACTCCTACGCAGTATGCCGTTCGCGTAACACCTGATATGTTCTAAAAAATTTTTTAACCAACTCCATTTTGGGGCGATTGTCCCAAAATGGAGTAATAAATCTAAAAACCGACTATGAACTACCCTAATAAAGAGTACACAGCACCACAAATCGAGTATATCGAGATGGTGATAGAGAGAGGTTTCCAGGCGAGCTTCGGTGATGAGGGCTACGCAGGCGACGACTTCGACTACATCGACAACGGATCGTTCTAATACAAGAGAGAATGGTCCACTCGTCTTTAACTTTTTTTAATAATAATTTGATAGAAACTTCCTAAATATGAACCGACTACTAACATTTATAGTTGTTATGGCTGGCTCTCTCACATTTATGGCTTGTGAGCAGGAGAATAACAATATTGAACTTCCACAGAACGATTTTGTAAAGATAGATATCGTAGCCGAGACACCAGAGACTCGCACATACATTAACGAGGCTCAAAATCGTGTTGAGTGGAGTGAGAACGATGCCATTATGGTCTTCGAGAACAACAGAGGCAAGAGTTCAACTGCAACATCTATTAGCAATGGAAAGGCTACATTCAGCGTGTCATTTGCAAAGAGCAGCAATGCTCCGTTTTACTACAACGCCATCTACCCTGCTACGAGCTATATTATTGATGATGGTAGCGATATCACCGAACTAATGATGTGTCTGAACGAAAAACAGAATGCTACGGCAACTTCGTTCGATGCCGCAGCCGATCTTCTCATCGCTAAGCAGCAACAGAGCGACACTCAGGCAAAATCACTTATGATGCAGTTTAAGCGAATCGTGGCATTGGCAAAGATTAACATTGAGGGACTTCCAGCTAATTGTAAGATTAATTCGGCAGTATTTACCGCTAACGACAAGACTCTTGCAGGCAATTGTATTGTGAATCTTAGCGAGGGTAAGGTTACACAGTACAGCCAGGCAACAAAGCAGCATAGCATTGTCGTAAACTATGCCGATGCAATCACGGGTAACGACCCTATCTTCTTCACTTGCTATCCTACTACGCTCGAAGCTGGCGATAGCTTTAACCTAACGGTTAAGACCGATAAGGGCAACTACTCGAAAGATGTAACCATTTCTGCTGGTAAATCAATACGTTTTGAGGAGGGTAATCTATCAGTTTTCACTGTGAATATGGCGGGTATTAGCCCTGAGGAGGAGGTTAGCTACAAGCCTTGCACTCTTTATGACGAGAATGGTGTAAAGGGTGTTATATACGCCGTAACAACAGATAACAAGGGTAATACCTATGTATATTTGATGTCGATGGATGAGGAGGATTTGCAGTGGTCAACCAAGTATGAGTGGTGTAATTGCAGTTATGCGACAGGTCTTTACAACACTAATGATCCTTTCGATTATTGGGGAATGGATATCAACAATTATCCAGCATTCAAATGGTGCAAGGAGCACGGTGAAGGCTGGTTCCTACCATCATCGACAGAGATGCATATGATGTGGGAGGCTATAACTGATGGAGCACTCGATTTCAATGCCGCAAAGGTTGCTGAGTACAACAAGCTACTCACTGACAATGGTGGCGAGCCATTCTGCGAGACGTACTACTGGTCATCAAACGAGACCTCAGAGGATATGATTGAGGTTATCGCATTTATGGGCAAAAGCGTTGTCTGTCTTGAACCATATAAGGATAGAACATATACAGCACGAGCTGGATACCGTTTCAAGGTGAATTAGTCATAGAGACTAATAAATGATGTTTAGGGAAGTTAGGGTGTTTTGCGACAACTCCTTAACTTCCCTAAATTCATTATTTGTACAATAGCCGAAAAATTGTACCTTTGCGCTATGGGAAAGAGTGAATTTTCATTTATTGGCGATATAGCAAGACTCTTCGGAGAGCTACCTCACAACGGCTTTGAACCTATTGGCGACGACTGCACGGTGGTTGATATTGGTGGCGACGAAGTGATGGTATTTACAACAGATATGCTCATCGAGGATGTCCACTTCCTACGTGGCGCATCGTCGGCAGAAGAGGTGAGCGAAAAGAGCCTTATGGTGAACCTCTCGGATGTAGCATCAATGGGCGTGCGACCTGTGGCTACACTACTGAGCATTGCGCTGCCCGAGTCGGCACAAGGCGAGTGGGCAGATAGCTTTATGCGGGGCTACTACGAGGCATCGAAGAGGTGTGGTGTGGCATTGGTCGGTGGCGATACCACTGCCGCGAAGGAAAAGATTGCAATAAATGTTGTGGCGATTGGTCGTGGAAATAAGAGCTGCATCAAACGTCGCAGTTCAGCCAACGTTGGCGACGTAATTGCAGTTACAGGCAGCCTCGGCGCATCATCGAAGGGGTTAGTAGATATTATGTTCGGCGACCTTAATACCAGCGAGGCAAAGATTCATCGTCGAGCACAGGCTCGTATTACTGAGGGCGAGTGGCTCGGCAGATGCGACGACGTACACGCAATGATGGATATATCGGATGGCATAGCATCTGATATTCGCCACATAATGGAGCTGTCACAGGTAGGTGCGCACATCGACATCAACTCTCTACCCACGCAGTACGACTACCGCTATGCTGTGAGTGGAGGCGAGGACTACGAGCTACTACTCACGATAGCCGCAGACAGATTCGAGGATGTTGCCAAACGCTTCACAGCTGATACGGGGTGTGAACTCACAAAGATTGGAGAGATTGTCGATGGAGATAGTCTAACGTGGTTGGAGCGAGGAGAGCCTACGGAGCTTAACCTACAAGGCTTCACTCACTTTTAGAGCGCATCGAACGCAGTAATTCGAGACCCTCGTCAAATGCCGATAGGCGCAAAATATAGGAGAGGGAGAGGTAGAAAGCACCACCCACAACAATATCTATGAGTAGATGTATGCCAACACTCATTGACTCGCAATATGGGTTGATAGCATATAGTAGTACGAACATTGCCGAGGCGAGCAGGAACTGAGGAGCTACAACACGCAGAAATGCTCCTACACCCATATCTACGTATCGGAGAGCAAAGAGTGTATTAATGATAAAATCGACAGCCGCCATTGCCGACATACCCCACGCAATAGACTCCACCCCACGAGGAATGGTATAGCAGAGCATAACGGTCATAAGCAGACGTTTGAGAATTTCGAGGCGCAAAATAAGGCGACCATCGCTCTTGACCTTCAAGATATTATACGACACCACCGATAGAGGATAGACGACACCCGCGAGTGCAAGAATCTCGAAATAAGGCACCGTAGGCATCCACTTATCACCCAGCAACAGCGCAAACATCTCAGGGGCAACTGCCACCAGACCCAACATAACGGGGAATAAAAGATAGGAGACGAGATTCACGATGCGACCATACCCCACCGTAAGCTTCTCCCTATCGTCTGCCATCGTCGAGAGGGCGGGATATGTTACACCCTGCACCGCCTGCACCGTAGAGGTTACGGGCAAATCTTTGAGCTTTTGTGCCTGCGAATAGTAGCCCAGCATCGAGGTGTTGTGCATCTTACCAATGAAGAGTTGCGCAACGTTATTATATATAGATGCTATAAGGTCGGTCGCAAGCAAGCGTAGGCTGAATGGAGCCATCTCCCTAAGTGGGCTGATGCCGATGCGCCACGATACTCTCCATCGCCGAATAATCCAGAATGCCGCAGCCTTGATACCCATCTGCAAGAGACGTTGCGCCACTAAACTCCACACACCATAGCCAGCAAGCGCCATAGCTACTGCCACAACACCGCTAATCAACGAGGCGGCAAATACAATCTTCGAGAGCAGAGCAAAGCGAAACTCCCTGGTAAACATCACCGTCTGTACTACACATAGCGCATTTATCGGCAACACGAGGAAGAGCACTGGTGCAATATCGGCAATAACCATATCGCCATAGAAGGCAGCAAGGGGCTTAGCCAACGCTACAAGTACGACATACAGCAACAGCGACACCACGACATTGAAGGCAAAGACCGAACTATACTCCTCGTTTGAGGTATTACTCTTGCGTATCAGCGTCTGCGAGAAGCCACTATCGACAATTGTGAGAGCAACAGAGGTGAAGAAGGTCATAATCGCCATCACACCAAAGTCGTCGGGAGAGAGCTGGCGTGCCACGATGATGCTGACGACCATCTGTATGATCATCGTCAACAGCTTCTCCGAGAAGCTCCACGCAACACCCGTGGCAACCTTCGTTCCCAACTTCTGCTCTGCCATATTAGCCTACGAAATACTCCATAGCCAAGCGATACGACTCCATACCAAAGCCCATAATCGTGCCTTTGGCAACCGAAGCTATGAGCGACTGGTGACGGAACTCTTCACGCGAGAGTATAGATGAAATGTGTACCTCAACCACAGGTGTCGAAATCGATGCAATAGCATCACGAATAACTACCGAAGTGTGGGTATAGCCTCCGGCATTGAGGATTACACCATCATAGCCCCCCTCAGCCCTCTGCAAAGCATCAACCAACTCACCCTCGATATTCGACTGGTAGTAGTCCACAGTATGCTCTGAATAACGTGCGCGAAGAGCTCCGAGGTAGTCCTCGAAGCTCTCACGACCGTATATCTCAGGTTGGCGATGTCCCAGAAGATTGAGATTCGCACCATTGATAATCAAAATTTTCATCGCAAAAAAGCGTTAATAATTCAGCTAATTGCAACCTACCGTTTAAGGGTTGAAGCCACAACACTCCGCGAAACGATATCAACAGGCTCTCTTCACAATAGAAGTTTACCTTAATATCACTCCTATTAGCGGCACTACCCCCTTAAATAGACAAATTAGTACTCCTTAGCAGTAGTCTCGCCCTTCAATACACGAAGTGCGTTCTCCGCCAACGACTCCAACTCGTTCTCGCCAGGATATATCTTGATAGGTGCCAAGAACTTACAATAGTCAACGATAACATCGTTAACACAGTCGTTCCAAGCGATACCACCCGTAAGAAGGATTGCATCAACCTTACCCTTCAACACAACAGCCATCTCACCAATCCACTTAGAGATTGTGTATGACATTGTATCGAGCATAAAGCGAGCCTCCTTATCACCAGCAGCTGCACGTACCTCGTTGAGCTCCTGAACGCTGTTACAATTCACGTGGTCAACCAAGCCGCCCTTACCAGCCAAGAGTTTCTTGATATCACCCTTCTCATACTTACCCGAGAAGCAGAGGTCAACCAAGTCGCCAGCTGGAAGCGTACCAGCTCTCTCTGGTGCGATTGGACCATCACCATCGAGTGCATTATTCGTATCGATAACGCGACCCTGACAGTGTGCCGAAACCGAGATACCACCACCCATATGTACAACAACAAGGTTTAGTTCCTCGTAAGGACGACCTACCTCTGCTGCATAGCGACGCGCGATAGCCTTCTGATTCAAAGCGTGGAAAATTGAGCGACGTGGAAGTTCCTTGATACCGCTCACACGCGCCATATCCTGCAACTCATCAACCACAACAGGGTCAGCGATATATGCCTCAACACCAGCCACATCGGCAATACGGCGTGCAATGAGTGCGCCGAGGTTACTTGCGTGCTGACGCTTAGGTGCCGAGAGGTCAGCAATCATCTTCTCACCAACACGATAGACACCACCCTCGATAGGACGCATCAAGCCACCACGACCAATCACAGCGTTCAACTCCTCAAGCTTGATGCCATCGGCAGCCAAAGCATCGAGGATAATCTGCAAACGCCAATCGAGCTGGTCGGCAACCGAAGCAAACTGTGCAATCTCCTCTGCCGAGTGGCTCAACTTCAAGGTCTTAACCTGCTCCAAGTCGTGGAATAGAGCAACCTTAGTAGATGTTGAACCTGGATTAATTGTCAATATTTTATAAGCCATTTCTTGTTCGTTTTTCAAGGTTCGGGGTCAATTATTTAGCTGACAAACATGCCAAAGCAATTGAGTAGAGCTTAGTCTTTGTTGTATCACCACGTGAAGTGAGTACACAAGGTGCCATAGGGCCAGCAACCATAGCAGCAAGCTCAGCACCACCAAACTTCGAGCAAGCCTTGAAGAATACGTTACCACTTTCAAGGTTAGGGAACAAGAGACAGTCAGCATCACCTGCAACAGGGCCTTCAAGTTTCTTAATCTTGACGCTCTCCTCGTCGATAGCTACATCAAGAGCCAAAGGACCCTGGAACAAACCCTTACCAAGCTCACCAGCAGCACCCAACTCGCCAAGCTCCTTAGCCTCAACCGAGCTAACAACCTTTGGAAGGAGCTGCTCGCTTGGAGCGATAAACGCCATCTTTGGGCACTCTACGCCGAGGTTATTTGCAATCTCGAGCAAGTACTTAGCAATCTGCTTCTTCTGATCGAGAGTTGGGCAAGGAAGAACTGCAACATCGCTGACAACCAACAGTTTGTGGTATGCAGGAATCTCCAAAACCGTAACGTGGCTCAAAGTAGTACCTGCTGGCAACAGACCCCACTCCTTATTCAAGATACCACGCATATACTTATCCGTAGGAACAACGCCCTTCATCAAAACGTCATACTCACCATTGTGAACAGCCTTAACAGCAATCTCAACAGCCTTTACATCCTCCTTCTCCTCGATGATGGTGTACTGGCTCATATCAACGCCCTCAGCCTCGCAAGACTTCTTAATCTCCTCTGGATCACCAACCAAAGTTACCTCAGCAAGACCAGCCTTGATAGCCATATCGGTAGCACCGATAGAGTGAGTATCCTGACCATATGCAACGATCATCTTCTTCTTACCACGAGCGACAGCTGCCGCTACGATTTCATCCAAATGCTTAATCATAGTAGTTTTTAGGTTTTATAAATTAATTTTCAAAAATTCTTTTTCTATCACCTCCCAAAAAATGCTAAATTAGTTAGCTCCTACAAGACGGAAGGTATCCTTTGCAATAACCAACTCCTCATCGGTGCAGATAACCGCAGCCTTAACACGCGAGCTGTCGGCAGTAATTGCATAATCTGTACCTCGCTTACCACGGTTCTTAACCTCATCGAACTCGATACCCATAAACTCCATATTGCGCAATACATACTCACGCAACTCTGGTGAGTTCTCGCCAACACCACCAGTGAATACTACAAGGTCAACACCACCCATCTCGGCAGCATACTCACCAACGAACTTCTTGATGCGATTGAAGTACATATCACGAGCCATAATAGCACGCTCATTACCCTCATCATAAGCTGCGTCGATATCACGCATATCACTCGAAATGCCAGTCAAGCCCTGAACACCCGACTTCTTATTGAGCATAGTATCCAACTCCTTGTAAGACATACCCTCCTTCTCGGCCACGTAAGTTGCTGCACTAACATCCATCGAGCCAGCACGTGTACCCATCACAAGACCATCGAGTGGAGTGAAACCCATCGAAGTATCGAACGACTTGCCATTCTTAACCGCTGTTACCGAAGCACCATTACCAATATGGCAAGTTATAATCTTAGCATTATCGAAATCGAGGCCAAACATCTCAGCACCAACACGTGCTACAAACTTGTGGCTTGTACCGTGGAAACCATACTTTCTCACGCGATACTTCTCGTAATACTCGTAAGGGATGGCATACATATAGTTGATGGCTGGAATTGTGTGGTGGAACGATGTATCGAACACAGCCACCTGCTTAATACCTGGCAACACCTTCTCCATCGAGAGGATACCCTCAAGGTTTGCAGGGTTGTGCAAAGGAGCAATCGAGTACAACGACTCTATCTTTGCCTTAACCTCGTCGTCAACCAAACAGCTATCCGAGAAGAACTCACCGCCGTGAGCCACGCGGTGGCCAGCAGCTTTAAGCTCGTCGAGCGACTTGATAACGCCATGCTCAGGGTGAGTCAATGCATCGAGTACAAGACGGATACCCGTTGTATGGTCAGGAATTGGGCAGTGAAGCTCAAACTTATCCTTGCCCTGAGGCTTGTGTGTTAGATCACCCTCAGCCAAACCAATACGCTCCACAAGACCCTTGGCCAGAAGCGTCTGTGATGACTCCAAAACATCAAGCACCTGATACTTGATAGACGAGCTACCACAGTTTAGAACTAAAATTACCATCTTCGTATTATTTTTTATTGTTAATGATTGTCAGAATCAACCCAGAAATCTCAACAGAGACCCCATAAAACTCAACAAAGATAATAAATTTACCACGATTATCCAACCTTTTTTCACATTTTTTATCACCTCTTATTTTAGAGGGAGAAAAACAGTCGAATTTTATCGTTTTATCAATTATATTCTTATTCAAACTAAAAACGCCAAATAATCAATTTTTACACTATTTTTCCACAATAGACTATAATACAAAATAAACTTATTACAATGAAACCTTCAATATTTGAAAAAGATTTATTACATTTGCACGAATATCGCGCGCATTATGCGCATAACCTATCAAAAACTACGTAAGCGATGGCTACTGAAAAAACTATTCTTGCGGCTCTTGAAGAGCCTGTCGGCACGACTGCCGAAGATACGCAGACTACCACTACCGTACATGCGGAAAGAGACGAGGAGACCTCTGTGGAGGTTACTAACACTATGAGCGAGACATTTGCCGACGAGGAAGCAGCACTTGCTGCTGACGAGGCTGGCTTAGAGATTGGCGAGGAGACAGCTGAGGAGGAGGCAGCAGCACCCGTTGCTGGCGACGATCTCTCAGGACTCAACCAATCTGAGCTTGTCGCACTCTTTGCCTCGAAACTCGAAACAGAGGCGGTGCAGACGCTCCGTCCGGTAGTCGAGGCCATCAAAATAGCCTTCTACAAGCTACACCGTACAAAAGTCGATGCCGAGCGCAAAGCCTTTGTTGAGGCGGGCGGCGAGGCTGAGGCATTTACCCCATCGGCAGATGCCGACGAGCAGCATTTCAAGGAGCTATTCGTTACATACCGCAAGATGCGCGACCAGCATATTGCAATGCTTGAAGCCGACAAGGAGGAGAACCTGAAAATAAAGTTGCAGATTATCGAGGAGTTGAAGGAGCTTATCAACTCTGACGAGACGATGAATACCACCTTCACACGCTTCCGCGAGTTGCCGACAAAGTGGAAGGCGACGGGGCTTGTACCACAGCAGAATGTGAAGGATTTGTGGGAGACATATAACCTGCATATCGAGAACTTCTACAACTTCATCAAGCTTAACAAGGAGCTCCGCGACCTTGACTTGAAGAAGAACTATGAGACAAAACTTGCCCTCTGTGAGCAGGCTGAGGCTCTGGCATTGGAGCAGCAGATTGTCGAGGCATTCCGCAAGCTACAAAAGCTTCACGACGAGTGGCGCGAAACGGGTCCAGTAGCATTGGAGTATAAGGAGGCTCTATGGGAGCGTTTCAAAGAGGCATCGAGCCGCATCAACAAGCGTCATCAGGAGCACTTCGAGAGTTTGAAGGCAGAGCAGAACAAGAACCTTGCACTCAAAAGTGAGCTATGCCAGAAAACCGAGGCGTTGCTTACACGTCCAATGCTCTCACGCAAAGATTGGAATAAGGCGAACGATGAGTTGTTGGAGATTCAGAAGGTATGGAAGACCATTGGTTTTGCACCTAAGAAGGATAACAACCGTATATATGAGCGTTTCCGCACGGCGTGCGATAAGTTCTTCGAGCTTAAACGAGACTACTATGCTGGACTCAAAACCGAGATGGAGCATAACCTTGCCCAGAAGAACGAACTTTGCGAGCAGGCTGAAACGTTAGCTATGAGCGAGGATTGGAAGCACGCCACTGACGAGCTTATCGCCTTGCAGGCTAAGTGGAAGCAGACAGGCCCTGTGGCTCGTCGCTATTCAGACCAGGTATGGAAACGTTTCCGCGCTGCGTGCGACAAGTTCTTCGAGCGCAAGGCTGCACATTTCTCGACAGTTGATTCGGAGCACGAGCAGAACCTAAAACTCAAACAGGCACTCTTGGAGGAGATGAAGGCGTGCGACATCAACGCTGGTGGTTTCGAGGCCATCAAGGCATTCCAGCGTCGTTGGAGTCAGATTGGTTTTGTGCCAATCAAGCAGAAGGATGCCTTGCAGAAGGAGTACAAGGCGGTGGTTGACGCTATGTTTGCAACATTGCGCTCGAATGAGCGTGATCGCTCAATGAATCGCTTCAAGGAGCGTGTATCGAATATGAAGGGTGGCTCACAGCTTCGTTTGGAGCGTGAGAAGCTATACAACAAGGTGCGCCAAATGGAGCAGGACATCGCCCTCTTGGAGAACAATATCGGTTTCTTCTCGAAGTCGAAGAATGCCGAGGCTCTGATTGCCGACGTACGCGAGAAAATCGAGCGCACGAAGAAGGATATGGCAGAACTTATCGAGAAGGTACACTTGATTGATGCAGAAGAGGCTAAACAGAAGAATGCGTAATCGCTTCGCTCGATTTGGCACCAACTATACAAATTGATAATTGATAAAAATTATTGATATTATGAAACTATCTAAACCGAAGTACATTTTCGTAACGGGAGGCGTTGCCTCATCGTTAGGTAAGGGTATTATCTCTGCCTCGATTGCTCGTCTTTTGCAGGCGCGTGGCTACTCTGTAACCATCCAGAAGCTCGACCCATATATCAACGTGGATCCAGGTACACTTAACCCATACGAGCACGGCGAATGCTACGTTACCGAAGATGGTACGGAGACCGACCTCGACCTTGGACACTATGAGCGTTTCACATCTATCGAGACAACAAAGAATAACAACGTTACAACAGGTAAAATCTACCAGTGTGTAATCGACAAGGAGCGTAGTGGCGAGTTCTTAGGCAAGACCGTGCAGGTTATTCCACACATCACCGACGAGATTAAACGCCGTGTGCAGCTGCTGGGTGCAACTAAGAAGTACGATGTCATCATCACAGAGATTGGTGGTACGGTTGGCGACATCGAGTCGTTGCCATTCATCGAGTCGGTACGCCAGCTACGTTACCAGCTCGGCTATCAGAATACCGTCCTTGTACACCTCACACTAATCCCATATATGGCTGCATCAGGCGAGTTGAAGACCAAGCCTACGCAGCACTCAGTGAAGGAGCTCCTGTCGTATGGTTTGCAGCCCGACGTGCTGGTACTCCGCTCGGAGCACGTACTAAGCGAGGATATTCGTCGCAAGGTGGCACTATTCTGCAACGTTACTCCTGAGGCGGTTGTTGAATCTATCGATGTTCCAACAATCTACGAGGTGCCTTTGCGTATGCACGCACAGAACCTCGATGGCGTCTTGCTTGCTAAGTTAGGCTTGGAGGATGACAACGTTCAGCCAGACCTCACAAAGTGGGAGGCTTTCGTTGAGAAGATTAAGAATCCTAAGAGTGTGGTAGATATTGCATTGGTGGGTAAGTACACCGAGCTTCCCGATGCTTACAAATCAATTAGCGAGTCGTTCATCCACGCAGGTGCTGCGAACGAGGTTAAGGTTAAGCTCCACTATGTAAATTCGGAGCGTCTCACAATTGACAATGTTGCCGACCAACTCAGTAAGATGTCTGCCATTATGGTAGCTCCTGGCTTTGGTAACCGTGGCATTAAGGGTAAGCTCATCGCCGTGCGTTACGCTCGTGAGAACAACGTACCATTCTTTGGTATCTGTCTCGGTATGCAGTGTGCCGTTATTGAGTATGCTCGCAACGTATTGGGCTGGGCAGATGCCAATTCGAGCGAAATGGTGCAGACGAAGCACGCCGTTATCGACCTTATGGAGGAGCAGAAGAAGGTTACGGCAAAGGGTGGCACAATGCGTTTAGGTGGATACCCTTGCCACTTGGTTGATGGCTCACGCGTAGCTGAGGCCTATGGTCAGAGCGACATCGTTGAGCGTCATCGCCACCGCTACGAATTCAACAACCATTTCCTCTCATCGTTCGAAGAGGCAGGTATGAAGGCTACGGGTCTTAACCCCGACACAGGCTTAGTGGAGGTTGTAGAGATTCCTACACACCGATGGTTTGTGGGTACGCAGTATCACCCTGAGTACCACTCAACAGCTGCAAATCCTCACCCGCTATTCGTGCGTTTCGTACAGGAAGCACTCAAATATCGCGACGAGAAGAGATAGATATTAGTTACACTTTTATAAACTTACAGGAAACAGCCCATCGTGGGCAAAACTAAGACGCAATGGATAAGAAAACGATTATTGGCCTTCTACTAATGGTAGCGGTCTTTGTTGGCTTCAGCTTCTATCAGAACTACGAAATGGAGAAGTACGAGGAGTATAGAAGAGAGAAGATAGCAGAGCAGCAGCGCGAGGCTGCGATGAAGGCTACCGAAGAGGAGGCAGCACGTATGTTGGAGGAGGCAATGAGCGAGGAGGAGCGACACATACGTGATTCTGTGGAGCAGGCTCGCAAGCTGAATGCTGAACTATATGCCTATGGCGAGGAGTTGCTCGCAGCACGCAACGCTATGGCAGAGGTTATCACCGTGGAGAACGACGTTATGAAGGTCGATTTCAATACACGTGGTGGTATGATTCAGAACGTTACGCTCAAAAACTATACTAAGTATGCTGAGGGCGAGCGTAACGAATTGGTAGAAATGATGCAGCCTGAGACTGCTCGCTTCTACACACTGCTCAAAACTCAGAGTGGCACAGAGACACTCTCTAATGAGTATGTCTTTACGCCAACAATCAGCGAGGGTGAGGCAGGTGCAAAGGTTGTTACAATGAGCCTTAGCCTCAGCCAAACAGCATCGCTCGATTATGTATATACCATCTACGATACGAAGGAGCCAAGCCGCGACTACCTTATCGACTTCCGCATCGACGAGAAGGGCATTAAGCCATATCTCAGAGCCGATGAGGAGCTTGTTGTAGAGTGGCAGAACCGCTCTAACCACAACGAGCGTAGCTACGAAACCGAGAATATGGCGACGACCATTGCCTACTACTCGGAAGATGATGGCGAGGAGGAGATTGATGCTGATGGCGAGCGCGACGAGTATGAACTCGTAGATTGGGTAGCCTTCAAGCAGCAGTACTTCTCATCTGTACTCTTCTCGGCAGAGCCTATGACAGCAGAGCTTAGCTTCAAAAATTCGCAACACAAGGGTGTTGACTTTATGAAGGAGTACTACGCTACGTTGCGCATACCATTCAACGAGCAGCAGTCGAGCTACAACTTTGCATTCTACTACGGTCCTAACGACTTCAAGATTATGAAGGGCGTTATGTTCGATGGTGAGAAGTCGCACCTCGATGACATTATCCCTATGGGTGGTTGGCTTGTAGGTTGGATCAACCGTTGGCTCACAATTCCTGTGTTCCACTGGCTCAGAGACAATGGTCTTAACTTCGGTATCATCATCCTTATCCTAACGCTTATGGTAAAGGTTATCATCTTGCCACTGACATACAAGAGCTATATGTCAACAGCCAAGATGCGTGCTATACGTCCGGAGTTGGATGAACTTAACAGAAAGTATCCTAACCAAGACGACGCGATGAAGAAGCAGCAGGCAATGATGGAGCTATATCAGAAAGCGGGTATCAACCCTATGGGTGGCTGTCTGCCTATGCTCATCCAGATGCCTATCCTTTGGGCTATGTTCCGCTTCTTCCCTGCAAGTATCGAGCTCCGTGGCGAGAGTTTCCTCTGGGCTGACGACCTATCTTCGTACGATAGCGTATTGAACCTTCCATTCAACATCCCATTCTACGGCGACCACATCAGCCTCTTCGCACTACTCATGGCGGTGGCTCTTTTCGGTTACTCGTTTATCTCGTATAAGCAGCAGTCGGCAACAACAGCAGGTCAGCCAGGCGCAGGTATGATGAAGTTTATGATGGTATATTTTATGCCTGTGATGATGCTCTTCTTCTTCAATAACTACTCGTCGGGCTTGTGCTACTACTACTTCCTATCGCAGATTATGACGATGATTATTATGTATGCTATTCGTCGTTCGGTAGATGATGAAAAGGTTCGTGCAAAACTCTTCTCGGCAAAGGCTAAAAAGAAGAAGTCGAAGTTCCAGGAGCGTTACGAGGAGGCACTGCGCCAGCAGCAGGAGAGCCTCAACAGAGAGCAGCGCAGAATGAAACACTAAACACAAATCAGAGAGACACATTTTTTTATAACACACACTAACATTTTCTATGAAAAGAACTCTTAAATTCCTCCTTTGCGGTGTAATTGCCATTGTTGCACTTGCCTGCACAAAGGAGTCTATCGACGATTCTCGTCTTTCGACTCCTAACTTCACGGCAACTGTCGATGGCAACACTATCACGTTGGCTTGGGAAGCCGTTACATCTGCAGCTTACTACAACATCAACGTTAATGGTGCTCAGGACATCAAAACCGACAAGACCGTACACCGTATAACAGACCTTGAATGGGATAAGGAGTACACCATTTCGATTACAGCCATCTCGGCAGATAAGAGCAAAAAGGACTCTGAGGCTGCTGTTAAGAAGGTAACCATCGCTGAGCGCGTAGCACCTGTATATCGTGAGTGGTATCCAACGAACAATGCTACGGCTGCTGCAATCTCGAACAATGGTCGCTGGGTTGTTGGTGGCAATGAGCGTAATGGTTTCATCTTGGACCTCAACAACGATAAAATAACCGAGCTTATGGGTATCGAGCTCTACGATGTTGCCGATAATGGTGTTGCAGTTGGCTCAAACCACACCACAATTGGTGATGGCGTTGCAACAATCTATATTGATGGCATAGCTACCGACATCGACCTTAGCAGTGTTACCGCCAACAACAGTATGAGTTGCTGTACAGGTATCACTCCTGATGGTGAGTATATCGTAGGTTGGTTCTGGGAGTATGATGAGTCGGCATATTATGCTGGTATATATGGTATGGTTATTCCATTCTGCTACGATGTTTTGAAGAACCAGGTAACAATACCTGAGGCTGCTGACCAGCTCTATCCCGTAGCCGCAACAGCTATCAAGGGTGTTGCACCAGACCGCTCGATGATTGGTTACGAGCAGTCAAATGGTATTTTCAGCATCGTATGGAAGGATGAGTACACTCCATACGAATACGTTGACTTCGAGTACGATGCCGAGTATAACCCAACATTCGCTTTTGGCGATACTCAGAATCTTATGTCGCAGACAGGTAACTTTGTTTACGGCAAGTATGTAGAGTACACTGATGTTGGCGAAATAACCTGCCCTGCTATCTATAACCTAACCAGTGGTCAAAAGATTCTCTTCGCGGGAAATGGTAGTGTAACGGCTATGGCAGAAAATGGTATTGCCTTCCTCAACGATGTACCTTACTACCTCGGTACAACATCATTCGTTGTTGATACTACTAAGGGCGAGCCATACGTTCAGAAGCCTTTAATCGACTGGTTGCTCGACGAGTACAGCATCGATTTACACAAATATATTATAGATGGATTCATCACCATCGGTGATATGGAGGCTGAGGATAGCAAAGACCTATTACCAGGCATCATCACTATCGGTGTGTCGGAGGATAACAGCGTATTGCTCGGTATCACCAACACCGGAATGGGTTGGATGACATACGTTATCGACCTCAATGGTGCTCCATTGGAGTAATATTCAAAGATAGACAATAACATAGATGCGACCCGCCGATTGGCAGGTCGCATCTATATTATTATCACCTCTGCGTAAAGTGTATAACACTAAATCATAACAAGGTGGTTCTTGATGGCATATACCACGAGATTTGCCGTATTGCAGCATCCCGTCTTCTCCATAATATTGGCACGATGCTTATCTACCGTACGCTTTGATATAAAGAGTTTGTCGGCAATCTCCTGATTCGAAAGACCACGGCACACCTCAACCAGCACCTCAATTTCACGATCCGAGAGTGCATCTTCATCGCTGGCGATAGGCACATCAAGCATAATCATATTGCGCGTCATTGAACCGAGTAGCACCGAGCTGAAATAGCTATCACCCGCAACAACCATATCCACGGCAGCATAGACCTCCTCGATATCCGAATCTTTGAGCAAGAAACCCGAAGCACCACTCTCAACCATCAACGAGTAGTAGTGTTCATCACCATACATCGAGAGGGTTATGATACGTAAATAGGGACATTGCTCCAAGGCACGACGGGTCGTCTCACAACCATCGATACCTGGCATCGAAATATCCATAAATACCACATCAACGTCGAGCGCGGGTAGCAAAGCCAGAAACTCCTCTCCACTACCAACATCCGCAACAACCTCATAATCACTACGCTGCGACAATAATCCGCGAAGCCCCGTGCGAAACAGCGAGTGATCATCGACGAGGGCGATTCTTACTCTTCTTTTTTCCATAGTTGCTATCATTTAGTTTCTGAAAATCACTACCCGATAGATGCGATATAGCACTATCTATCGAGACAATTGCATATGCCGACATACCTTGTCCTGGACGGCTACTAACCTGAAATGTACCGTTGAGCGACGATATGCGTGAATTAATGTTGGATAGGCCCATACCACTATCCGATATCATTCGTGGCACGAAACCCTGACCATTATCCCTATAATCGAGACGCAGGTTGTCGTCTTCAAGCCTCAACGAGAGCACAATTTCTGTACAACGCGAGTGTTTCAGCGAGTTGTTGATAAGCTCACACGCCACACGATAGAGAATAACCTCGATGTTCGAGTCGAAACGTTCGTTACGCAACGTGGTATTAAAGATTATGGTCGAGGCGTGCATTGCCCCTATTCTATCCACAAAGTTACGAATACCACGCACCAGACCGAAGTTATTGAGCACGTGTGGCGAGAGGTTATTGGATATCTCGCGCAGCGAACGTATGGCCTCGTCGATAACGGCAGCCGTATTTGTAAGAATCTCCCTATCCTTATCCTCCAACTCGGCCTTACGCATCAACGATAGCGACATCTTTGCCGACGAGAGCAGTGGACCAAGACCATCGTGTAGCTCACGCGAGAATGATGCACGTGAACGCTCCTCGGTTCTTAGCACCGCTGTCATAAGTCTCTGCTCCAATATCTTACGATGCATTGTAACACGATCAACGTGGTTAACAAGAAAGCGAGCAAAGAGCACACATAATGAGAAGCTTAGCGACACAATGATACCCACCCAGGCTCTTGTCAAATCCGATACCTCAACACCATCGAAGACCATAAGCTGCATAATGCGCTCCACGGTAAGCATCATAAGACCTATGATGCAGGCTATCCACAGAGCACTATACTTCGTGCGTTTGATAAGAAACAGCGCAATACCAGAGGCTATCGACTGCATCACAATGGATACGATAAGAAGTATCTCTACGGCTGTCATCGCTCTACCCTTCTACCTTTGTATTCTACTTAATAACCGTTTTGAGATTGTCAAGCATCCCATAATCGGTCATATCTACCTGCACAGGAACTACCGCAACATAGTTGTTTGCTAATGCCCACTCGTCAGTATCCTCGGCCTCAGGTTCAGCATTGTGGAATGCTCCCGTGAGCCAGAAGTAGTCTCTGCCGTGGGGGTCTTGACGCGCATAGAAATCCTCACGCCAGAAACCACGAGTCTGACGACAAAGGCGTATGCCAGCAATATCGTCTGCCTTAACCTTAGGCACATTGACATTGAGACACAGCGGACGTGGAAGACTATCTGCCGATGCTAATATATCCGCAATAACCATTCTGCCATACTTTACAGCACCCTCGAAGTCTGCATCCGCATCGTGATCGTCGAGCGAGAGTCCGATGGATGGCACTCCGTAGAAGCTACCCTCAATAGCGGCACCCATAGTTCCCGAGTACATAACATTGACCGCAGCATTCGAGCCGTGGTTAATACCCGACAACACCAAATCGACCTTGCGCTCAGCAAAGAAATGGTCGAAGGCAATCTTGGCACAATCTACGGGCGTACCCGAGAAGGCATATATCTCTACACCTTCGCTCTGCTCCACCTGACGCATAAAGAGTGGCGAGTTAATGGTAATTGCCTGACTCATACCACTCTGCACCCTATCTGGCGCAATTGCTACCACGTGTCCGAACTCCTTAGCCAGCTCAACCGCTGCACGAAAACCCTTCGACAGATAGCTATCATCGTTCGTAAGAAATATCAATCGTCCCTTGCTCATAACCCTAATTCATTGTATATCAAGCACTACAAAGCATAAATATTGTCATCCACAGTCGAGGCATCTAATCTTATTGCAATCATTATAAGTATGGTAAATGCAATAAGAGACGAGCCACCATAGCTCATCAGTGGCAACGGAATACCCATAACTGGCATAAGACCTATTGTCATACCCACGTTCACCCATACGTGGAACAGAAGTATCGCTGCAACTGAGTAGCAATATACTCTACCAAATGGTTCTCTTATTCGCTCTCCCATACGCATAAGTCTGAGAATGAGAGCCACATACATCAACACCACGACAACAGCCCCTAAGAAACCCCACTCCTCGCCTACGGCACAGAATATAAAGTCGGTATGTCGCTCAGGAACATAACCATACCTAATCTGCGTACCCTGCAAGAAGCCCTTACCAAACATATCACCCGAGCCAATGGCAATCTTCGACTGAATAACATTATAGTCGATACCAAGCGGGTCGCTTTTCATACCCACAAAGGTCATAATTCTATCCTGCTGGTGTGGTTCGAGCTTCGAATAAAGCATCTCGCACATCGGCACGAAGATCATAGCATAGACAAACATCGCTATTGGCCACAATAGCGTCAGCACTCTCGCCTTCAACGCCACAGCCGTAAGCACCACAGCCGCAACCGAGCAGATTATCATCAACGAGGCATAGCCACTAAGCGGGGTAAGCACTGACAGCAGAAGCGATGCAAGAAGTACAGTAGCCACAAATCGCACATGTCCCCATACCTCACCACTTTTACGTATGCTATACAACGTGAACAACACCAAAAGTGCTACGAAGATGGTTACGGGTGTAAAGATGAACGAGACGATAAAGAGGAATACAGTAAAGATTATCGGAAAGTAAAGGTATTTGGTCAACCCCTCACGATACATCACAAAGAGGAATGCTCCAAGCACCAATCCCGAACCAGTATCGTTCTGTAAGACGATTATAATCAGTGGTAAGAGAATCACAGCTGCCACCTTTGCCAAATCGGTAAAACGTCCAATATTAAAGGAGTAGCTACTCATAATTCGCGCCATCATCAACGATGTAGCAATCTTTACGAACTCCACGGGCTGTATCCTTATACTACCTAACTCGAACCACGCCTTCGCGCCATTTACCTTAGTACCAAAGAATAGACACGCCAACAGCATACAAATGCCAAGGATATATGCTGGATAGGCAAACATATGGAAGTATTGACGTTCAAGCAGAAGGATGACCAACGCTACGACCGAGGCGATACCAACCCACATTATCTGTTTCATATAGTTGTGGCTGAACGAGAATATGCTCCCAACCTCTGGGTCATACGATGCCGAGATGATGCTAATGACACCCACAAAGACCAGACCTATGTATAGGCCCAGCGTAACAAGGTCGATATTGCCAAATAGCGAACCTTGACCTCGTGACGAGGAGTATGATGACATATTATATTGCGACATAACCTTCTCTATTTCTGATTCTTCTTACGCTCTTCCTCCCTCTTGCGACGCTCCTCGTCGTACCTACGCTGCATCTTATCGTAGTGCGCATAGTTTGGCGTAAACTGCTTAACGCGCTCAACCATATCGGGACGAGCTATTGTATCCGTAAGATACAACTCCTCGATAAGGCTGGCAATAGGAACAGCTATTGCAGAGCCAAAACCTCCGTGCTCAACATATACCGAGATGGCAATACGAGGGTTATCCTTTGGAGCAAACGATAGGAACGTTGAGTGGTCCCTACCATTAGGATTCTCCGCCGTACCCGTCTTACCACACACATCCCAACCTTCAAGGTAGGCTGCACGCGACGTACCCCATTCATTGACACTACACCACATACCATCGATAATAGGTATGAAATTCACGGAATCGACAAGCGTATAGTGCCGTTCGTAGAAACGCCTATCAATCGAATCACGACCCTCAATTTGCTTTACGATATGTGGTGGGTAGTAATAGCCCCTATTTGCCACAATGGCGGCAAGATTTGCCATCTGTAATGGAGTACAACCCATCTCTCCCTGACCGATAGCACACGAGAGTACCGAGCCATAGTTCCACCGTCCCTTATACTTCTTATCGTAGTACTCTGGCGTAGGTACAAAGCCATTACCCTCACCATAGAAGTCGCTATCGAGTTTACGTCCAAAACCAAAGCTATATACATAGTCATTCCAGGCCTCAACACCACCACGTACACTGCCATATTTAGGGTTGGTAATGATATCCTTAAACACATAGCAGAAGTATGCGTTGCACGATGTTGCAACAGCCTCACGCAGATTGACAGGCGAACGATGCTCGTGGCACTTCATCTTTCTGCCTCCATAGCTATAACCCATACTACAAGGGTGCGTATCTCGTGGACGCAATACACCCTCCTGCAAGCCTATAAGTCCCTGCACCAACTTAAACGTCGAGCCAGGAGGATACTTCGCCTTCACCGCACGGTTAAACTGTGGATTACGCTGGTCGTGCAACATCCGAGCATAGTTGTTACCACGCTGACGTCCCACCATCAAATCGGGATTATAGGTCGGAGAGGATACCATAACCAAAATCTCACCCGTAGATGGCTCGATGGCAACCACCGCACCAACCTTTCCAACCATAAGTTCCTCGGCAAACTCTTGCAGACGACCATCGATAGTCGATACCAACTGACTCCCCTTCACCGGCATTACATCCATTGCGCCATCGAAATATGAGCCCTTCAACGCACCATGCGTATCATAGACACGATAGCTCACACCCTTCTCACCACGCAGCAACGTCTCATATGCCGACTCAACACCGCCAACACCAATATAGTCGCCAGGTGAATAGTACTCCCAACGCTTAACATCGTTATCACTCACCTCACTCACATATCCGAGTAGGTTACCACCAATCTTACGTGGATACTCACGTGCCGTACGGAAACGGGTATAAAAACCCTCGAAACGTCCCTCGTCGAATTTAAGTTTTGCCTCCTGAGGCAGATAGCCCGTAACGAGGAATGGCGCACGTGGCGCACGACGCGCTTTGGTAAGCTGCGAGCGCAGACGCTCAGGAGTCATATCGAGAATTTGTGCCAGACGAAGTGTATCGAAGCCTGACTTCGGAATATCCGACGTAACAACCATAACATCGTAGCACACGCGGCTACGTACCAGATACTCACCATTACGGTCGAGAACCTCACCACGCATAGGATACTCCACCTCGGCACGCATAATGTTTGCCGTAGCTCGTCTATCGTAGCTATCATCGATAAGCTGTACGTAGAAGAGTCTTCCGATGATGACCAACGCCGCAAGCAGAACTACGTAACGTAGATTCTGATAACGTATATACCCCTTATCGCGTGTCATCGGCTAATAATCCTATTAACAAATATTCGAACAATGGGCCAAGCAATAGCCAACGATAGTGCCGTACTAAATATAATGGTTGCTACAAGGCGTAGGGGCGTAGAAAACGAGAGAGTTTCAAGCAGGAAGAAGAGTAAGTGGTGGATAAACAACGACGTACCAACATATATCATCAAATGCCTAACACTCATTCTCGAGAATAACGACGTCTGGTCGCCAACCTCCACCGAACGATTTGTCGTAAGATAGAGTATCGTCGAACGGAACATAGCCAGCGGTAGCAGCGTCGCCAGATATAGGCCCGCACCACCAAGCGCAAGATCCATAGTCCAGCCAACTACCACAGCTACAAGCAGTGTCCAGATAGGAGACCACTCCATTGGCAAAAGCAAGACCACGATGGGAAATATCATCGGGCGCAACCACGAATGTATAGTGATGTTGTCAAGTAAGAATATCTGAACCAACAACAGAGTAATGCTCAACCAAATATATGATATATACTTATACATATCCTACCCTATCTTTTCTCACCTAATTACTCGTTACCTCATCCATAAGTGCTTCAATCTCACCATAGTGGGTATTCTCAACAATGAGTACATTATCCACAACCGATATATCGGCCGCCAGCTTTAATTTCGCTGTATAGGCCGTCTGCGTAGCGTTATACTCATACGACTCGATATGACCAATAAGAATACCCTCGGGCAGACGCTCCGAGCGTACCTCGACCGCCATCCCCTCACGAGGCTCAGCATAGGTCGAGAGGTCCAGTAACTCCATATGATGTGGTGAGTCGCCACGCCAGCGCACCGAACAGCTATAATCATTATCTACGAGCACACCACCGATACCAAAATCGGTATTGAGCACAGGCATAACAACCGAATACTGCTCCGAGCTCGCCACAACATAGCCTACGAGTTTGCCATCAGGCGTAATAACACCCATATTCTCTCCAACACCATTTACCTCACCTCTATCTAAGATTATATGGTTACGCTGACGACCAGTGGTCTTGGATACCACACGTGCCGAATGGTAGCGAAAGTGTGTCTCGCCATCGCAATTTTGCGCAACATATAACGAGTCGGCATGTGCCATCTCCTCGGCTCGAGCCAACTCATCCATAACACCTAACCTCTCTTCGAGCATTGCAACTCGCTCGGTGAGCATTCTATTCTCCGAAGGCAATGAGAAGAAGTGAGCAACGGAGGTTACCATCCCGCTGACAGTGCCTCCCACAGCCGTAGTACGCGACAATATCTTAGCCTCGTGATATGGGGTCGAGGTGGCATAATACCACAATGCCGCACCCTCCATTACCACGAAGATAAGCACCACGTATATACGCTTTATAAACTCTAAAAGTCTATTCATAGACCAACTCTAAGGCTTCGTATTTAGCTGTATAAGAGGCTGTCAACAATACTGCAGACAGCCTCCTTATACTAACAATGTTTTACGACAACTTTTTTGTCCTACCCTCTACTTCTCGCCACCCATCAAGAATGAGAAGTTACCCACATTCTTCAATGCAATGCAGGTGCCTCGTGCAATGGCACGCAGTGGATCCTCTGCAATATGCACAGGCAGACCCGATTTCTTACTCAATCGCTGGTCGAGACCCTTAATCAACGCACCGCCACCAGCAAGGTAGATACCATTCTTCACAACATCCGAGTAGAGCTCTGGTGGCATCTCTTCGAGAACCTCCATAAGGGCGTTATCGAGTTTGACAAGCGACTTATCCAAAGCGTAGGCTATCTCGCTATAATTGAGCGTAATGGTCTGAGGCAGATTGGTCAACATATTAGAACCAGTAAAGATGTAGTCCTCAGGTTCATTCTCCAACTCAGGCACCGCAGCACCAATAGCACACTTTATATCCTCAGCCGTACGCTCACCGATACGAATACCGTGCTGCTGGCGGATATAGTTCTGTATATCATCGGTAAAGACATCACCCGCAACTGTAATCGACTTAGAGCATACAATGCCACCCAACGAGATACATGCTATCTCAGAGGTACCACCACCAATATCGATGATAAGGTTACCATCTGGTGCCTCCACGTCGAGACCAGCTCCGAGTGCTGCCGCCATAGGCTCAGAGATAAGGTATATCTCTCGACCACCAGCGTGCTGCGCCGACTCCCTAACGGCACGAATCTCAACGTTCGTCGAGCCAGAAGGGATACATATCATCATACGCAACGATGGTGCAAACATTCCACGTGTAGCGTTCACCTTCTTTATAAGACCGCGCAACATAAGCTCCGTAGCCTCGAAATCGGCGATAACACCATTCTTCAACGGACGGATAGTGCGGATGTTAGAGTGTGTCTTACCATCCATCATACGTGCCTTGTGGCCAATAGCCATCAAATCACCCGTCTTGATACTTAGAGCCACAATCGAAGGCTCATCGACAACCACCTTTGAGTTGTGCATAATAAGCGTATTGGCCGTACCGAGGTCAATAGCTAATTCCTGAGTGAGAGAAAAGAGTCCCATTATATCGTTTTTATATTTTCAAAGTTCCAAAATCAACGCTCCAATCACCGATTCTACGTGCTACACACGAAAAAAACGAACCAAATAGTCATATTAGTATCAATAGTCGGAAATCGTTGACTATTAGCAACATAGATGACATCTGTCAACATTTGTCGCATACTCACCCACAAAGATAGGAAAAAGATATGGACAATTTGCAAGAGTTTTAACATTTTTTGCTTAAATTTGTAAATAAATTTTTGCCTATGAAGTCAGGACAAAGCCCTAAATGTGCCGTACTCGGATATGGCAGTTGGGCAACAGCCATTGTAAAGACTCTAACGATGAACCTCCACCACGTAGATTGGTTGGTTCTTAACGACGATATTCGTAGCTCGCTTCTTAGCCGTGGTCGCAACTCGAAATATCTGCCTTGGTGCGATATTCCGAGAGAGTTGATAACCCCTTCGGCAGATATCAACGAAGTTGTTCGCGATGCCGACATTGTAGTGTTGGCAATGCCATCTGCCTTTATGAAGAAGTTCCTCGAACCACTAACCGAAAGTCTGAGCAACAAGATTGTAGTGTCGGTTGTCAAGGGTATCATCCCTGGCGACTACCTAACCATCGTCGAACATATGCACCGCCACTACGATGTACCAATGGAGAACCTATGTGTCGTAACAGGTCCTTCACACGCCGAGGAGGTGGGCCAGTGTCGTCTCTCGTACCTCACTGTGGCATCCGAGAACGAGGCGACAGCTGAAAAGGTTCGCACGTTGCTTGCCAACGACTACTTCCGTTGCACCATATCGGACGACGTACTTGGCGTTGAGGGTGCTGCCATTATGAAGAATGTATATGCATTGGCTGTGGGTATCGCCGTAGGCCTACGCCACGGTGATAACTTCTTAGCCGTACTCATTGCAGGCTGTGCCTCAGAGATGAAGCACTTTCTTGATGAGGCTGTGCCAATCGCCAATCGTGATATAAATGCTGCTGCATATATGGGCGACTTGCTCGTTACCTGCTACTCACCGCTAAGCCGCAACCGCCGTCTTGGCACACTTCTGGGTAAGGGTTGTAGCGTGAAGAGTGCTCTCAACGAGATGACAATGGTTGCCGAGGGTTATTACGCTGCCGAGTGCATACGTCGTAGCTCGATGCGTCGAAACATAGATATGCCAATTGCCGATATGGTATGGGAGGTGCTCTACAATAACGCATCGGCACGCGATGCAATGCAGGAACTCACTATGATTCTCAAATAGTTATAACATAAAATCATTACACATATGGAACTAATTAAGGTAAACACGAAACACTCTGGCGTAGAGATTACAAACGATATGCTAACAGCCGCAGCCAAGGCTAACTCGCTGCTTCACTCAGGCGAGGGTGCTGGCAACGATTTTCTTGGTTGGGTAAATCTTCCAAGCTCTATCAGCGACGAGCACCTTGCTGAGGTTAAGGCAGTAGCCAAGAAGCTTAGAGAGCGCGCTGATGTTGTAATCTGCATCGGCATCGGAGGCTCATACCTGGGTGCTAAGGCAGTGTTGGAGGCTATGAGTAACTCTTTCGAGTCGTTGAAGAGAAAGCACGATAACCCTACTGTTGTCTTTGCTGGCGAGAACATATCGGAAGACTACACCTATGAGCTTATGGATGCCGTTAAGGACTACTCTATCGCAGCCATCGTAATATCTAAGTCGGGTACTACAACCGAGCCAGCCATTGCTTTCCGCCTTATCAAGGCTGAGATTGAGCGTCGCTATGGCAAGGCTGAGGCAGCTGAGCGCATCGTTGCAATTACAGATAAGGCACGTGGAGCTTTGAAGACATTGGCAACACAGGAGGGATACCCTACCTTCATTATCGAGGATAATGTCGGTGGTCGCTACTCGGTGCTCTCGCCAGTAGGTCTTCTTCCGTTGGCTGTTGCAGGTGTTGATGTCGATGCCTTTGTCGAGGGTGCACGCGATATGGAGCGTCTCACGGGCGAGGATACGCCAATCGAGAAGAACCCTGCTGCACACTATGCCATCGTTCGTAACGAGCTATATAAGAGGGGTAAGAAGATTGAGATTTTGGGCTCTTACGAACCTAAGTTGCAGTATATTGCCGAGTGGTGGAAGCAGCTCTATGGCGAGTCGGAAGGCAAGGAGGGTAAGGGCATCTTCCCTGCAAGTGTAACTCTCACTGCCGACCTCCACTCAATGGGTCAGTATATCCAGGAGGGCGAGCGCACACTCTTCGAGACAATCATTTCTGTTAAGAACTCAAAGTATGAGGTTAAGGTAGAGGCAGATGATGCTAACCTCGATGGCCTTAACTTCCTCACAGGCAAGCGTCTATCTGAGATTAATAAGATGGCAGAGCTCGGCGTACGTATCGCACACGTTGATGGCGGTGTACCTAATCTCTCAATCGATATCGAGCGCATCGACGAGCGTACTATCGGTCAGTTGCTCTACTTCTTCGAGAAGGGTTGCGGTATTAGCGGCTATATGCTCGGTGTTAATCCATTCAACCAGCCAGGCGTTGAGGCATACAAGAAGAATATGTTCGCACTTCTCGATAAGCCAGGCTACGAGGAGGAGTCAAAGGCTATCAAGGCACGCCTGTAAGGTCGCTGAGTTACTACGACACAGAAGTAAATGTAAGGGGCTATCCAATGTTGGATAGCCCCTTTGTTATACATATACTGTAAGCCGAGTTCTGTTCTCCGCCGAGGCGGAGCCTCTATCATTTATCTACGACGACAATCACTTGTCGCCTCTAGCAACCTACCCCCCGACATTGGACGAGCAACCCTTAATTGTCGGTATACATGGTCTTGCAACCCACGAGACGTACAGCCAAGACATATTGCTATGCCTGCGGTGGGCTCTTACCCCGCCTTCTCACCCTTACCCTTACGGGCGGTTATTTTCTTCTACGCTACTATACCCTTACGGATATCAAGCCGTTAACTTGCGCGGTGCTCTATGTTGCTCGGACTTTCCTCCCCCACCTTGCGGTGGCAGCGATAGAGCGTATATGCTCCGCAAAGATAGTTATAAATCCGCAACTACGCACCTCTCACCACACTTTTTCCGCATACCACTCGAAGAAAGCGCACAACCACGCCTTAAAGTATGATGCAATAGACAAAAAAAGAGCGGTGGATTTCCACCGCTCTCTCATTATAGAGTTACTCTATGATTACTGAAGGTCGTGACCGAAAGTTACTTTAACTGTAGCCTTAACTGGTCTCTTAACACCGTCCTGAATATCATCAACCTCGTCAAGGATCTCATATGTAACCTCACCATTTTTAACTACAGGCTTGCAAGTCCATGATGAAACGAGCTTAGCTGTAATCTCGAATGAGATTGGCTCGAGCAAACGCATCTCTGGCTTGTACTTGAACTTAAGTACACCAGTCTCCTCGTTAAACTCAATTGCGTCAAGGATATTATTATCAATTACGCCAACTGGTACGTAAGAGAACTCAAGATCGAGCTCATCATCCTCTGTTGCTGGAGCGCCAATTACATGATAGCAAGCAGGATCAAGAGTAGGGTAGCCATAAACCTTAGCAGCTGAATAACCATCAGCAAAACCATTCTGACCATCACCAATTACAAAGTTCTCCTGAGCCTTACTGAAGTCCTTAACCTTATTGTTAAGCAACTCTACATCACGCTTATCAAGCAAAGACATTGCAGTAGTAGCTGTGAAGAAGTAGTCCTTAGCTGCAGAACCAAGCTCAATCTTAGTCTCATCACCAGGTACAAGATCCTTGAATGGATAGTGCATGCGAGTGTAGAAGTTAGTGTAGTTCTCATTTACAGTGTTCTTCTTATCTGAGTTAAAGTTAGTACCCTCAACCTCGAACTTAGAGTTGTTATCGTTAACTACATAAAGCTTAGCACCAATCTTAACCTCAGGAGTTGAACCATAGTATGCAAGAGCATAAACATAAGAATAGTTCTTACCCATGCCTGTGTTAAACTTGATATGCTGCTCATCGTATGCACCCTTCTCCTCATCTACAAAGAACTCTGGAGCAAGAGTATCAGTGTACTTGTAATGCCAGATCTCTGGGTTACCAACCTCATGATACAACACATCCTCAGCCATTTTAACGATACCAGCGCTGTACTCATGGAAGTTGTTGTCAAGTTCCTTGTTACCAGCCTTGTTATCTACATAAGACTTAACATTATCAACAAGCTCATACTTAGCTGTATAAGTTTCAGCCTCCAATATAGCACAATCACCGTGCTCATAAGAAGAAGGTAGATTAATGTTCTCGCCATGTGACTTCTCAAGATCAAATGCACCCCACATATTTACACGCTCGATAGCGAACTGCTCCAATGGGAGATTCTTATCGAATGGAACACCCTGCTCGTTAGGGAACCAACGAGGCTGTGCCTGAGCATACTTCTTATCACCATCTGTTCCAATATAGAACTTCTCTACACCAACGAATGCGTAGTCTGGTGACTGGAAAGTAATAGTCTTGTTCAAAGTAAACTTCTGACCATACCAAGTAGTGAAAGTAGTCACATAATCAAGGTCATGCTTAACAACACCTGTCTCATCAGTGTAATCGTAAAGAACATTGAACTCATAAGACTTGCCCTTAGTGATATCGAATACAAGCTTAGTATTCGCACGCTCAGTCGCATTTGCCTTGTTAGAGTTAATCTCATATGCGTGCTTATCGAATGTATCAGCCATCCAATCAGCAAGCTCTACATCGTAGTGAATCTCCTGACCATCCTTAAGCTCAACAAATGTCTTGTCCAAAACATCAGTATTACCATTGAACTCAAACTTCAAGTTAGAGTGGTAAACAAGCTCAGCAAAGTCCTCATATTTTACATCAACAACTGAACGATCACGGTCAATAGTCTTAACCTCGAAAGTAAGATACAAGTGAACACCTGGAGCATCATAGAAGAACTCGATGTCGTAGTTCTTATCCCACTCAAAATCATTGATAGTAAGCTCATACTTACACTTATCCTCAATACCACCAGTGTGAGGCTTGTGTACAAGAGAAGCTGTTGCACCCTTAGTTACATACTCAGGATCGCGGTTGTAGATGAACTTAACGTCTTCAAGATACTTAGTAGGATGCTCAAGGAAGTAGTGATAATTTACATCAACTGGCATCTCATCAGTTGGCTCACCACGATACTCTGGCAACTCAAGAACGAATGAACGAGTATAATGAGCCTCAGGGTTGTTATTATCGTAGAGGTAAGCATCAGCTGCAACATCCTTAGAATATGTCCATACAACATCCTCTACAGGCACAGTAATATAAACAGTCTTCTCAACAATAGTTACATCTGACTCAGCGTAGAAATCAGGCTCTGTCAAGTCATTCAAAGACTCATTAGTAGCATCCTGATAATCATAGTAGTTAGACTCAACGATATAGTTGTACTTATATGTACCTACAAAACCAATATAATCCTGAGTCTTTGTGTACTCAACACCCTTAGAATTTACCTCATCCGAAATCTGAGTCTTATAGTAATTATGATTACCCTTATCAGGGTTATAAGGAGGTAGAACAAGCTTCAAAGGCTCATCCTTAGCAGGATTTACATTGCCATCAGTGTTAAGGCAATCAGAGAAATCCTTCTTATAGCCTGCAGCCATCTCTGGGTTAACATTATTTACAAGGTTCAAATCGTAACCCTGAGCAATCATCTCCTCAAAAGTGCGATACTCCCTCTCGAAGCCCTCAGCATAGAAAGCAATCTTATGCATATTAAGAAGAGATACAGGGACCTCAAGAGCTACATTACCATTCTGATCACTTGCTGGATCATTAGTGTACTGAATCTTGTGGTGCTCAGCAAGAGTGTTTGTAATAAAATTACCAGAAGCATTAGCAATATCAATCTTAAGAATCTCTGGCTTAGTAGTAGCGACAGCCTTAACGAAGCAGCTTGCTACGTTAGCCTCAGAAGTAACATCACCCTCGTTACCAGCGTTGTAAACAAGTGAAAGAGCATAAGACTTCTCACGAGCATAGAAAGCAGGATCAAGGTGACGAGTATCGAACTCAACCATCAAACGATCTGGCTCACCGTTCTTAACGTAAACGTTAGCAACGTTGAAGAGGTGCTCAGCAGAACGAGTGTTAAGACGCTCCTTAAGATCCTCGTGTACGATAGCCAAAACCTCTGGGTTCTCAGTCCACATAGAAACGATCTTACCAGCACCAGAAGCAGGAGTAACCATGAACTCCATAGTAGAACGAGCCTCAACAATCATGTTGTTGATGTAAGCTACGTTGATAGTAGCGCAACCATCGCTATACTCTGGAACGTAAACGATGCTCTGAACAGAACCAAGTGAAGCGATAGCAGCATAAACCTTGCTGAACTCAACAGCTGTATCCTCCTTGTACTGAGCGAACTCCTTCTCAAGAGCCTGGAACTTAGCGATAACTGTCTCGAGATCCTCAACTACAGCAGACATACCAGCCTTCTGAGAGTAGGTAGCCTTGTAAGCAGTAAGAGTCTCGTTCATAGACTTCATGAATGCCTTAGCAGCCTCTACGTCGCTAAGAAGGCCCTCAAGCTGAGTCTCATAGAATACCTTAAGACCATCGAAAAGAGCGTTCCAAGTAGCCATTGCAGACAAAAGCTTCTCCTCATCCTGCTCACCAGCCAACTCCTTAAGGAGTGAGTTGATAAACTCGATGCTCTTCTTCAAATCAGCATCAACACCCTTGAGTGCAAGAATCTCATCGTTAGCATCAGCGATGTCCTCAGCAAGACCTGCGAGGTCATCACAGTGACCAGCGATGATTGCATCAAGTGCATCACCATGCTCACACTCGATCTTGTCGAGGAGCTCGAGAATGCCCTCAACATCAGCCTGAACCTCCCCTAGCTGCGCATTGGTATTAGCAATGTCATCAGCATAGTCAGTACAAGCAGTCGAAACGAGTACCACTCCAACAAGGAGCATACTCAACAACTTAGAAAAGTACTTCATTGTTTAAAAAAATTAATAAAAGTTAAAAAATAAAAATTATCTATTTGCTTTATCTTGTATCTATAATATAT
>X3_Alpine_Chamois__coassemble_0_pt1 | contig 39368 bp, 39 predicted proteins | sample X3_Alpine_Chamois__metabat2_high_PE_002 | metagenome-assembled genome bin X3_Alpine_Chamois | reverse complement strand
AAGCCTACCCGATACACTTCGGACTGCGCACGCTCAACCGCTTTGCCATAATGCGAAACGAGGAGTTCTCGGACATCCTTACAGCCAAGAATGCCCTGGCTTCGTTTGATGCGATTGTCGAGCTGGCAGTGATGGGTCTGAACGATGGTGCGGAGCGTGCTGGCAGCGACCACCGCTTTACCGAGAACGATGTGTGGGACATCTTCGAGGAGGAGCCAGAGTTGATACTCATCGTAAGCGAGATGTTCGTGGAGAGCATCACACCGCTGGCGGAGAGGCTCGGCGAGCTCCCAAAAAACTCGAAACGCCCAACGACCAAGAGGAGACAAAAGTAACCTACGAGTTATGGTACTCCATTGCCGTTGGGCAGATGGGAATGCGTCCCCAGGAGTTCGAGCAGATGACCGCTGCCGAGTTCTACTACGCCTGGGTTGGCTGGTCGAGCCGCCAGGTGGAGCTGCAGCAGCAAGCCTGGGAGCGAACACGCTGGGAGGCGTGGGTGCTGACATCCATTCAGCTCGACAAGAAAGACCGCAAGCCTATGCACGAGATGTATCCGCTGCCTTGGGATAAGGCTGACATAACACTACCAGAACTCACAATCGAAGAGCGCAGAGAGCGCGTAAACGAAATGCTAAAATGTATCGAAAAGTAATAACGCTAACACTTGCCACAGCCACGCTGGGATGTTCGCCACTGAAGAATGCGCAGACGGAGCGGCACATCGATGTCGCCATTGCGGACTCAACACTTACCAGGCTGATACGCTCCGAGATTGAGCGTAGCATCACAACGCTCACGCAGACCGAGGTGGAGTTCTATCCTCCGCAACCCGAAGAGCCGAAGGCAGAGCCTGGAAAGAGTCCCGAAGCGGTCACGCCCCGAAGGACAACGCCCCAGCGTGGCGCGGTCAAGCGCATCACAAAGACCGAAGTGATGAATGGGACAGAGAGTAAATCCAATACCGACTCGCTCTCGCACAGCCGCATAAACACTGCCGCAAGGTGCGATGAGCAGTCCTCGCTCGAAGAGTCCCCGAACACCAGCGGCTCATCGTGGCTCAAGTGGTGCGCAGGCTGCCTGGCTCTGTTGCTACTCATAATCGCAATCCTAAAATTTAAGTAACCAATGAAAACACCGATATCCTACTATGGAGGTAAGCAAACCCTCCTCAAACACATCCTCCCGCTAATCCCCGAACACGCACTCTACACCGAGGCGTTCTGCGGTGGCTGCGCAGTGCTCTTCGCCAAGGAGCCTGCAAAGTGCGAGGTCATCAACGACATCAACACTGAGCTTGTCAACTTCTACCAGGTGGCGCAGCGCAAGTATCCCGCCCTCAAAGAGCTTATCGATGCCACGCTCCACAGCCGCGAGATACACGCCCACGCCAAGCATATAAACCAGCACCCGCAGTTCTTCACTCCCGTAGAGCGTGCCTGGGCAGTGTGGGTATGCTCGAAGCTCGGCTTCGCATCGATGCTTGACGGCACATTCGGATACGACCGCACGGGAACAACAACTGGTAAGCTCCGCAATGCCAAGGATGCCTTTACCGAAGAGTTGTGTGGTAGATTGGAGTGTGTGACCATCGAGTGCGAAGATGGCACAAACCTTATCAAACGCTACGACTGCGAGGAGGCGTTCCACTTCGTTGATCCGCCCTATGTCGGAACGGACTGCGGACACTACAACGGAGCATTCAACGAGGAGGATTTTTCCAAGCTGCTCGAAACGCTGTCGCAGGTTAAGGGTAAGTTTATGCTGACGATGTTCCCGCACAAGAAGATCGAGGAGTACTCAGAGCGTTGCGGCTGGACTATCCACCGCATCGAGCGCACCATCACCGCATCCAAAACCTCGCGCAGACGCCAGGAGGAGTGGATTGTAACGAACTACTAAATGGCAAAGGTATACGATGATCCCGTTTATATTGCCTCGTGTTCCTTCGGCAAGGATAGCATCGCCACCATACTCCTCGCACTCGAACATGGCGAGCCTCTCGATGCTGCGGTATTCTCCGAAGTGATGTTTGACCACTCCCGTAACATCAGCGGTGAGATACCCGAACACATCGAGTGGGTCTACTCGGTAGCCATACCACGCCTTGCCGAGCTGGGCGTTAAGGTAGATGTAGTTCGCTCGGAGAAGGATTATGTAACACTCTTTCACACGATAATACAGAGTGGAACGCACAAAGGAATGAAGCGAGGGTGGCTTATGGGTGGCAAGTGTAACGCCAACCGCGACCTAAAACTACAACCCATCCACCGCTACTATAAGCAGTATCGTGAAAGAGGTGTGGTGCAGTATGTAGGCATCGCAATAGACGAGCCCAGGCGTCTCGCCAGGATGAAGGATAAGGGATATATCCGCAAGGTCAGCCTGCTGGAGAAGTATGGCTACACCGAAGCCGATGCCTGGCGCAAGTGTGAGGAGTACGGACTGCTCTCCCCATTATACCATACCGCCCATCGTGGAGGGTCTGGTTTTGCCCGAACTGCCGCATTCCCGTATTCTGCGACCTACGCAAAAAGCACCCGCACCTATGGCGCGAATTGCAGATACTATCGAAGGTGGAAAATAAGAGTTCCGAGGGTTTTGTCTATGGTCGAACATTTCCACAAATCGAGCAAAAGATGGACGACTACGACAACACACAGCGACTATTCTAACACATTGAAAATAAAGTGCTTAATATGTTGCAGATTCTTGCGAATTAACTTGCGTGTTCCAAAATGTGATGTTATGTTTGCACTACAATAAAGCAGAGTTAAACACTTAATACTGAATAGATTATGACACGCAAAGAGAAGCTTGTAATGGAGATTGCCGAAGTTCGCTACGAACTCCGAACACTCAAAGGACAGGAGGCTGTGATGCCCGAAGACTACTACAATAGCCATATGTACCAATTGGAGGTAAAAACCAACAAGGTGTACGAATTGGAGGAGCAGCTTAAAGGTCTGAAAGAGTCGTTGGAGAAAGCCAAGCTCGACACCCAGATCAAAGAGCGCACCGAGGCTTACTACGCAACCGAAGAGGGAAAGGCATATAAAGCAGAACGACAGCAAGCGGTCGAGGTTATTACCAACAAGTGGCAGGAGTTGGAAGATGAGACGGTCCGCACACTTGATGAACAGATTAAGCATAGGCTTGGTGCTCATTGGGGAGTAGGAACACTCCGCAATACCTACCTCGAAATAGGCATTTGCCACCCAGAGATACCTGGTAAGTTCTACTTCGGACAAACGGCAGACATATACTGCTCACTTGACATCTGGAAGGAGAAACAACGCTTTGAGATAAATGTAGGTACTTGCGGCTCGACCGACCTCCTGGGTGGTAACACCGAGGGCGAGCGTTCAAGATTCTACATCGGCATCGGTCAACTCTTTGCATCCACCGACCTCTGCGAATGGATCAAGCAGACAATGATGGAATACCAAGAGCAGTCAGAAGCCTTCTTCAAGCAGATTAAGGAGATCCAGGATCAGATATCGAATCCTCTTCAAGCATAACCTAAACCCAGGTCTTGGCTGCCTACAACGCGGATAAGCAATGCAGGCAGGAGCCGACTTCCAACGAGGTCGGCTCCACTCACTTGGAGTGTTGCAAAAAGTGCTTAACTTGTTGAAAATAAAGGGGATAATACTTGCGTGTTCCGAATAGTGATGTTATGTTTGCACTACAATAAACAACTAAAACAGAGTGAGTTATGAAGACCTACAGATTGACAAAGACCGAGCTTAAAAACGGCAAATTCCTCTACGAGGTAAAGGACGAAAACAACAACACCATTTCAAAGCGTACATCGACTCGCGGACACTACATCGCCTGCACCATTGACGGGCAGTTCTACTTCGGACGAGTTGACTTGATCGGCAAGGGCATGCATGGGCAGCTCCTCAATCAAGCGATTGTAGCCAAGAGTTATAGCGTTGAGCAGTGGGAGAAGGATCGCGAAGCATACCGCAGGGAACTCAACAAGTGCATCGCCATTGAACGAAGCGTCCAGCGACAGTTTAACCGCGATGCCGAGTGGCTTGAGAAGTACATCGAGGATTGCAAGCAGTCTCTTGAAAGACGCTTCCCCATAGCAGAACGCGAAGAGTACATAGCAACCAAGCTTCGACTCGGACAAGACCTCTACGAGAGGATGTCAAACATCGCCTACCTTGAGGCTTAAAACCAGGATGCTGAGCCAACCCCGCAAGGGGCTGGCTCTAGCTCTCTAACACATTGAAAATAAAGTTGTTATTTATTGAAAATAAACCCGAATTAACTTGCGTGTTCCAAAATGTGATGTTATGTTTGCACTACGATAAACAACTAAAACAGAGTGAGTTATGGAAAAGAGAATTAAGCAAATCCACAAGCAACTTGACCGCCTTGAGCGCGAGTTTTTATGCAACAGCAATCGTATGAAATCGCTCTCGGATGAGGGTATGCGCGGCTGCTCGGAGTATTGGCGCATCCACCGCGAAAGCGTGGCTATCAACGACCAGATACGCGACCTGCTCCAGGAGCTTTGGAAACTTCAAGATGAGGAATAATAACATAAAGCAGACCACGACTATGACACGCAAACAAGCAGCAGAGATAGCAAAACGCTACTACACCTTCAACACTGGCGAGATGCCCAACGAGGTACGCATCAGCATCTACAACATGGAAGATGGCATAGCCAAGTGTACGATCCCCGCAACACACCGAGGCGATGAAGTTATCTACGAGATTGAGCTCAACACCATAGCCAACACAATCGTAATGAAGCGCATTGAGAACGAGAGTCCCCTGGCAGACTTCTTGCGCACCGAAATACGCCTATCAACCCTCAATAAGGGCGACAAGTTCCGCTTGGAAGGCGACTGCGTGGTGTACGCCTATTACGGAGCTTACGAACGCTACGGAAGCCTTATGTACGGCTTCAGCCGAGTAGACAACAACGAGCTATTCTGGCTCAGCAACGATGCGAATGTTTACCCTTTATAACACTGCCAAGTATGATACAGAAAATTGAAAAGTTCATGGAGCAATTCCCTACGGATGCTACCAGTTGGAGGCAGGCAACAGACGAGGTACGCGACCTGGCACGAGTATCACGCGAGTTCCTGGACGAGTACGATGGCATCAAAGTCGAGGCGGTTGATTTTACCGCTATCAAGACTCCAGCCGAGTGGAACACCTTGGGGCGCGAGTCAATCATGCGCAACTACGATATGATGAGTCCACGCACCCAGCTGCTCTTCTTCGAGCGATTTGAAGATTGGTTTAACGCTTAAAACTCAACGATATGCACCAGACAAAACAGCAACGCGAAAGTCTCTACAAGGTAGGACAGCGCATCAGAATTATCCACCTTGAAGGCGAGGATAACCGCTACGATGGCAAGGAGGGCGTGATTGAGGATATAGATGCCATCGGTCAGCTTCATGGCACATGGGGCGGGCTGGCGGTAATTCCCGAAGCCGACAAGTTTATCGTAATCGGATAATAAGCAACTCACTCTGTTGAAGCCGAGATCCAAATGGGTCTCGGCTTTCTCATTCGTGTCGTAGTAAATTACTCCCTCGGATGGGGCGATATCAATCTACCTTTATCGCAAAGATGTGATAAATGGCAGAATTCGGACTTAAATACTATGCAGAGATGCGCAGCAAGCACCACAACATCTTGTGGCGTGTGGAGATTGCCGAGCGCGGCTATGCTGGCTCCTCGGAGGAGATGACCTTCGCGGGCGATGAGCCTATCATCATCACCTGGGAGGCTCGTGGCGATGAGTTCTACGCTCCCGTTAAGGCTTCCGAAGCCACCATCAACATCCTCTGCAAGGATAACTTCCATTATTTGTCCCTCTTCACTTCTGATGCTCGTCAGTTCCGCGTTTCAATCTTCCGTTCTGGCGCACTCTATTGGCGAGGCTTCGTCACTGCCGACCTCTACTCCGAAACCTTCACTGCGCCACCGTACACCGTTACCATTAAGGCTGTCGATGGCTTTAACCTCCTGGAAAGTTACATCTTCAAAGACCTGATGTCGATAGGCACTTCGGGCAGGCTCTCGTTGTGGAACTTAACCACGCGCTGTCTCGACCTCCTGGAGCTGGATATGGAGGTGTCGGATTGGCTCGACCTCTATGGCGAGGGTATGAACGAGGGCGTGTCTCCACTGCGCCAGACCTACATCGACCTGGAACGCTTGTACTATGTCTACGAGGAGCCTACCTACCGCGATATCCTCGAACTCTGCCTGCTCCCGTTCGCTGGGCAGATATTCCAGTCGAGTGGCGCACTCCATATCCGCAGAGCTATCTCGCTCTACCAGAATAGCCGCCCCGTTACCTTCTTTGAGATAGGCTCGGAGTTTCCCGTTGGCGAGGTGATGACCGATGACAAGGGTACTCACCTTATCTCGGAGGTAGGAGTAAATGTGGTTACATCATCGGGCAGAGATGTTGTCGATGATATGTGGAATGCGGGCATCTATGTTATGGGCGAGGCGACACTCGACATTGTCCCAGCACTACGCTCCGTAACGGTCGATGTCAAGAATAAGAGCATCGAGAACTTGGCTACACACCTTGGCTTCTTCTCGCCCGAAGCGTGGGACGATCCCAACGCCTTTATCGACTTTGGCGAATGGGGCGACTCGCTGTGTTTTTGCGGCAGTGATGCTTATAAAGGCACAACGATCTATACCAAAGGCAAGGAAGTCGCGCAGTGTAACTTCCCGATACAATGGGAGTTCTCACTGCAAACCACACATAAGGAGTGGACATCGGATCGCTATACCAACATTGCCGAGAACTACGCAGTCAATGTACACTATGGCATTCGTGTCGTTGCGGCAGGCTCTACCTACTACCTTACCGACTCTGGCGATTGGTCGCAGAGTGACACTTGCATAGTCTCGGAGGTTAAAACGGGAACGCCTGAAAGCATCAAGGTGGAGATAAACGGCATACCAGCCGATGGTGTGTTGCAGTTCTTCATCCGCCAGACGCTCATTGGCAAGATTGAGTATTACGAAAGCAATCGTGGTCGCTACTCTTCGGGACACCAGGAGAACGCCACCTTCTCGCAGATGACGATGACTATCGATGCGGGCGACAACTACGACAAAGGACTCAAGTATGAGTCGCTCGTTAACCCCGCCAACAATGTCGAGATGTCGATCGCTTTGCCCGTAAGCGACATCCCAGCAATCCCCAACGACCACCTGCTGTACGCCCTATACTATCTTGATAGCGAGGGTAACCCAACACGCCTCTGGCACACCAAGGGTGCGAATAATTACGACACCCTGGTTGGGCATATCGTGCAGTCGGCACTCAAATACAAGCAGCTACCAACAAAGCGTCTAACGGGCGACATCTTCACAGCCGCGCATCTCGATATGAATACGGTGATTAAGGACGAGAAATACCTCTACACTGCTTACTCTGTTAACTCGATAGAGCTAAATGCGGTAGAGGATAACTACAATTGTGAACTTACCGAGATGCCTCGATTTATCACTCCCGACACACCAGCCGAGGGTGATGACTGCGTCAAGATTCTATCATTCAACTTTGACATTACTCGCATCATTCGCTGTCTAAATTTTCTGATGTTCCATGCCCGCGATGGTCGTATTATGGTTTTCGATAGTATCTCGCGTACACTTCGCCAGATATACTATTCGGACTACGACTTCGAGATCTTTGCTGCCGAGAATGGCTTTGTGCGCTTTGAGCGAGGAGTCTTCTACTACTGCGACCACCGAGGTACGGTTAAGCAAGTATACCAACCAGAGAGTCTAAATAACTACTATGGTTGGGCAACATATCAAGGAGGTTACTTTGTAATACTTACTAGAGGTGCAGAGTACGATCGACAAGATGGCTCTCTGTTGTGTTACAATGCCTATCTAGTGCGCCCAGAGGCTCCCAAAGAGCGTGTCGACTCATCCTATCGCAGAGGTAGAGGTTATTCGCTGTTCTACTATGAGCCTCTCAATACAAATGGCATGTTCCTATCTGGCAACTGCATCGTGGTTAATGCAACAATGGATAGCGGCTTCAGCGACTCTCGTTTCCACCCCTTTGCCATAGCCAAAATTATGGAGAACTACCACACTATTATCTCCATCTCCGACAACTTCATCATCACAAATGCCGATGATATGTGTTGGCTCTACAAGCGCACCTCGATAACGGAATATGAGCAGGTCTGCCGCATTGGTCGCCATACCTACCACTGCGACCACACGCTCTCGGAGGTGGCTATATGCTACGACTCGCCATTCATCTTCGACATACGCAAGCAGGAACTCAACGGCATTATGAACTTGGAGGGTCAAGACGAAACGATAATGGGGATGTTCTTCATCTACGGAGAGCTCTACATCGTGCGCGAAACAGCCATTTACAAGTATGTACCTCAAAATTGAAGCCTATGGAAATCGTATCTATCATCTTAAACTTCGTGCTTGCCAGCGGGCTGCTTGGCACACTGATATTCTTCAAGCAGAAGAGGCGTAAGGAGAATGCCGAGGCTGATGGTGCAGAGCTCGAAAACACCGACAAGGTAATCGCCATTCAGTCGGAGCAGATAACACGCCTGGATGGGCGCGTGGAGAAGCTCGAAGAGAAGGTCGACAAGCTCGAAATAATCATCGAGGAGAAGGATGTGCAGCTCGAATGCGACCGCATCATCATACGCCAGGCGTACAAGTGTCCTACGCCACCAGAGCAGTGTCCTGTGCTTATTAAACGAGCCGAGATGGACAACCTCCGCAAACGGAAACACTCAAAACCCTAAAACTATGTGTAACAACCGAGAAAAGAAACTACCACGCGGATTGCGCAACAATAATCCTGGCAATATCCGCATCAGCAAGACCAAGTACCTGGGCGAGGTGCAACCCTCGCAGGACTCGGCATTCAAACAATTTCAGTCTATCGACTACGGCTACCGAGCGATGTTCGTGCTTCTGGAGCACTACTACAAGTCGCGAGGGTTGAAGACCATCCGCCAGATCATCAACCGCTACGCTCCTGCCTCGGAGAATAACACCGAAGCCTACATCCAGCAGGTGGCGGGCATCTGCTTCCGTTCCGCTGATGAGGAGATCGACATCAGCAACAAGGACGAGATGGTGCTTCTGGTATCTGCCATGTCGCGTGTTGAGAACGGGCGCGTTGCCAATGTCAATGATGTGCTGCGTGGCTGGAATCTCTACCAGCGATGTCACCCTTAACCCACTAATCCAAACTTTCTATGTCAAGACGCATAGCCGACCTACTCATTAAGATTGGTGCTGACAGCTACGAGTTTCAGCAGCGCACGAAGCAGGTGGAGAAGTCGTTGGAGGGTCTTCAGAAGAAGATGACCTCCGTAGGTAAGACGCTCTCCAAGACTCTCACGCTGCCTCTCGTAGCTCTCGGCACTGCATCGGTTATGGCGGCAGATACGCAGGTGCAGGCGGAGACACGACTGCTCACTGCGCTTAAAGGGCGTGAGGATATCCAGCGCAGGCTTATGGCGCAGGCGGCAGAGTTGCAGTCGCGCTCCACCTTCGGAGATGAGGAGGTTATAGCACAGCAAGCCTACCTTGCATCGCTCGGCATGACCGAAAGGCAGATTAACGATGTCATCGAGGCTTCGGCACAGCTTTCCACAGCAACGGGAATGACACTCGAATCGGCAGTGAAGAATCTGGCGAAGACCTACGGAGGACTTACGGGCGAGTTGGGCGAGAGCATTCCCGCTTTGAAGAGCCTCACTGCCGAGCAGCTCAAGAGTGGCGAGGCGGTCAAGTATATCCTCGAAAACTACCAGGGCTATGCCGAGGCAGCAGCGCAGTCGGGTACGGGTAGTATGCGACAACTCAAGAATCAGTTGGGCGATCTTGCCGAACAGCTCGGTATGATACTAATGCCCGCCTTGCAGAAGATTGTCGGCTGGATATCCAACATGGTAACCTGGTTTCAGAACTTGAGTCCTACAACGCAGAAGGTAATCGTTGTCATCGCATCGCTTGCTGCGGCAATCGGACCAGTCCTTACGGTGGGAGGTAAGCTCCTCGCCATGCTTCCGCTTATCAAAGCCGCCTTCACTGCGATGACTGGACCGATAGGTCTGGTTATCTCCGCCCTGGTAGCGTTGGGCGCAGCCTTTGTGAGCGCACGACAGCAACAAGCCGAGTTCGCCCGCCAGCAGGCAGAGCAGGCACGACAGAACTTTGAGGAGCGTAAGCGCGAAAACTACGATCGCACCTACAACGAGTTCTCACGACCTATTTATAGCGATGAGGATATCCAAAAGCGAATGAAGATTGTTTACGAGACCTGGGCAGAGGACAAGGCTGCTTTTGAGCGTATCCAGAATGGTAAAGGCTTTACCCAGGCTCAAGCCGATGCCCTTAATGTCCAGCGTGAGGAGTGGTTGGCTCTTAACGATATTCTCAACCAGCGCAGGCGTTCAGCCGAGGATGCCGCAGCGATGCAGGCTCAATATAACAACTCTCTCAAGCAGACAACAGCGGGTGCAAAGCAGGCAACGGGACTTATTGGGCAGTTGCAGGCGCAGATACGCGCTCTGGAAGAGTCGCTGGGCAACGCCAAGACGGTCGAGGAGATTGCCGCCACAAACGCCCAAATTGCCGAACTACGCGGAGAGCTCTCGCGCCTCCAGGACATCAAACCCGAAGACCTCAAACCTATCGAGAAGTTAGAGCCAATACTCGCCTCCGACTTCGAGATAGAGTTCCCCGCACCGAAGCTCAAAATGGATGGCATCAAGCTGGCGGTGTCGGAGTACTCACAGCAGATGAGCGAGATATTCTCCTTCGTGCGTGAGGGACTGATGGGTTGGGCGGACAACACAAGCACCTACCTGGCAAAGAATCTCTCGGCAACGGTGGAGATGGTAGAGAACTATACCACCGCCCTGACTAATAAGGGATGGAACTTTACTGCCGCCCTCGACCATGTGTCGCAGACCGTAGCCTCGACAATGCAACGCTTCGACCAGCAGGTGTCGCAGTTCCTTGCGGACTCCATCGTAGCGGCTGCCGATGCCCTCGGTAAGGTTATCGCAGGAGACCTCGGCTTCGGAGGGTTGATGAAGGCGATCCTCACGCAGTTCGCCAACTTCCTCAAGAACATAGGTGCGCAGCTCATCGAGTTCGGTATTATGATCATCGCCTTTAAGTCCGCCCTCAAATCGGTGCTGGCAAACCCCTGGGCAGCCATTGGCATCGGTGCTGCAATGGTGGCGGCTGCGGCTATCATGACCGCCCTTATCAACAAGAACGCACAAGAGAGTGTCCCTGCCCTCGCTACGGGAGGTTTGGCGTATGGTAAGACACTCGCCCTCGTTGGCGATAACCCCAACGCCATAGCCGACCCAGAGGTCATCGCTCCGCTATCAAAGTTGCAGGCAATGCTGCCGAGTGGCGGTGGTCAAAACATAAAACTAACCCTTGGCGGTCAGCTTGTCGCCAAGGGTCGTGACCTGGTCTATGTATTAGGTAAGGAGAACTTCAAAACATCAATCTTGGGAGGATAACAATGTCAGAGATACGCATTAAAGAGTTAGCATCAGCTGCGGGACAACTCGACAAGTTCGATGAGTTCGAGTTTATTGTCGATGTCCCCGCAGCCGAAGCCTCTATGAAGATAAAGGGTCGAGAGCTCCAGGAGCGTGTCGCTCCAAAGGCTCACACCCACAAGATAGCCGAGGTGCAGGGTCTGCAATCCTCGCTCGACAAGAAGCTCGACAAAACGGGAGGCGTAGTGTCGGGCGACCTCTCTGTCGAGGGCAATACCTATATGCGCAACCTCCGCCTGGAGGAGTTTTTAGAGGTGCCAGAGTTCCGCTACAATCGTGTGGAGACCACCGTTGGAGATCAATGGTCAGCACCTGGTGCGGGCATTATCGAGTTGGTCGATAGAGAGACCTGCCGCCTGGTTATCAAGTTGGAGGTGGGAGAGATAAGCTCCCTCCGTCCCAATGACCTCTGCATGGGCATCTTCAAAAACGCAGAGGTTGGCAACTACACCGAGCCAACCACTGACTCGGACGACTCCTTCGGCACTCGCACCTTCGCTGGCTTTACGACTTGCTACTTCCGCCTTGTCGAGTGTCTCAACGCCTCGACCTACGGAGAGTGGCGATATGAGTTGCGCGAGGGCTTCCCGTACCACCCAGCGGAAGCGATGAACATCGTGGCGTTTGGTAACACAACCGACACCACGCGCCAGACATCGCGCTACTCGACACGCACCTATGAACGCTACCTCGTGGGTATGAACGACTGGCGCATACGCCTACGCAACATTGCCGCGCAGTTTGGCGACCTCTCAAACCTCTCTGCTCATGGACTCAATATGCGTGGCTACTCCGCCTATCTGAAAAACATATATCTGCAAGGCTACATCTCCGATGCGCTGGGCGACTCCTGGTTTGACTCTGTGTCGGGCGATGTGCAGCTCTACGACCGCTCAACGGGCTGCGGCATATCGTTCAAAGATGGTGTGCTGCGCTTCGGGCGTATAGACCCCACCAACCCCGAAGAGGGAACAGACCTTGATGTGTTGATTGAGGATGTGGCATCAGCCAAGGAGAGCCTGGCGCAGATGAACTCCGACTCGGTAATCTCGCCCGTAGAGAAGACCTACCTCCGAGAGCGACTCGCTGATATCCGCGCAGAGTACGAGGAGCTCCTCATTGATGCGGAGCGATACCTCGTAGCGGAGTACCTCCGCGTGGCAAACGGAGTGCTCCGAACTGCGGGAGGGAGAGCGCGAAGAGTCTACAAGAAGAACGACAGCTGGGATGCCTATGTCAACGCCTATATTTTGGCTGTGTCGGCTTTGGAGAAGTACACCGCAGCCACGCCCGAATACATAGAGATAGAGGACGACTTCGCCTATATTGGGGCATACTACGAGGCTCGTGCCACCATCACAAAGCTGCTACGCGATGCTGCCGCAACATCCTCCGACCTGGACTACCTGCGTGATAACTTCCAGAACTCGACAACCGAGCTCGATGGGCAGGCAGGCGTGGTGCTCTCTGGCTTTGTGGGTGTCAAGGATGAGGGCAACGCAAAGGTGGTGGCGGGTATGGCGGGCTGTGCTTTGGCGGGCGCAACAGACCCCAAGCATGGCAAGTTGATGTTCTTCGCTGGTGCGGAAGGCATCGAGAGCGCAGCCGAAGCCACCACCCGCATCTACGAGGATGGACATGTCGAGATGGGTACGGGTGTGTTTGGAGGGTATGTCAAAGTGCCATTTAAGGGATTATATGAGGAGGGAACAGACTATGACGAAACGACACAAGAGTATACGGTTAATAGAAACTTTAACCTCATAACCTCTGGTCGCCCAAAATTTGGTGGATATGAGGTCTGGTTGCGACTCCCGACTTCTGAGGATTATGTGGGCAGTGTATTAACACTCTATGATGTCCCCGTTCGTACACGCTCCTCGCCATCGCTAATTTTGGCTATTGATGATGAAGATTCGGGAGTGCTTACGCCCATATCACTCGATGATGCAGGGTTGAGCTTCGTCCCCGTTCAACGCCTAATTATGCACGCAGGATTGTTACAGCTCGTGGCAGTACCAAGTGTAGAACGAGGCAAATGCTGGTGGGTGGAGTCTTATAACACGATGCTTTACTACGAAAAATACGACTACTAAACTATGGCAGACACTACAACGGGCGTAACCATCGCGGAGCTTACGCCAACCGCAACACTCTCCTCCTCGGATTGCTTCGAGGTTGATCGCAACGGAGGAGCCTACTCGATAACCTACGCAAACCTTGTGGCACAAATCGAACAATCACTCGGCATCAACGAACTTGCTGATGCCTTAACCGATATTATTGGATAATGGCAGACTTCGCAAAAATAATCAACCGCCTGGCAGTGGTCAGAACTTATATCGTAGATGCCATAAATGACAAGGGTGGCACAGCGGACGAGTCGATGTCCTTCGCTCAACTATCAAACCAGATATACGCTCTTCCTACGGGAATAGAGCATGTGCGTAATGGATACCAGCTCTTCAAAGAGAACGCAGTGATGACTGAACTGCCCGCAACACTCGACTTTCGGCAGTTCGACTCGATGTACCAGATGTGCTACAAGTGTACATCGCTCACGCGTGTTCCGCAACTCGAGACCGCCAATGTTACGAATATGATGTGGGCGTTCTATGGATGCTCCGCGCTAACGGAGATTGATGGACTCGACACACGAAGCATCACATCTGCCTCGGAGCTGTTTCATGGATGCTCATCGCTAACGGCAATATACTCCACGCTGGATTTCTCCAATGTCACGAGCCAGATTGACACCACCTTCACTTCGTGTAAATCGCTGGTGGAGGTGCGCTTTGATGGTACGATAAATGACGATGTGGCGGTGAACGGCTGCCCGAAGCTCTCGGTGGATAGCTTGCTGTCCCTGCTCAATGCTCTCTGCGAGAACGCACAAGACTTGACCTGCAAGATCGGCTCGACCAACCTCGGCAAACTTACAGACGAGCAAAAAGCCATCGCCACAGATAAGGGCTGGGAGTTGGTGTAGAGTTTGAGCAATTTTCATTATCTTTGCCCTCGTATGGATGGAATGAAACCTTATGCCATAGATGACTCCTCATCGTTTGAGAGTCTGGTTATGGGCGAGGTGAAGGCTGGATTCCCTTCGCCCGCAGAAGATATACGAGAGAAGATCGATCTTGTGAAACTACTTGTAAAGCACAAGGCTTCGACCTTCTTTTTCCGCATTGATGGTGTGTCGATGGTTGATGCTGCGATGGACGATGGCGATATCATTATCGTTGACCGTGCCATTGAGCCTTACAATAATTGCAAGGCTGTCTGCTATATAGATGGCGAGTACACCGTTAAGCGTGTCGAGATGCTCGATGGCAAAGTGCGCCTTATGCCCGCAAATGAGCAGAACACAAAATATAAACCTATCGAAGTGCTCCCAGAAAATCAGTTCATAATCTGGGGTGTGGTTACCTATACCATAAAAAAGATGTAGCCTATGTTCGCCCTGGCAGATTGCAACAACTTCTATGCTTCGTGCGAGAGGGTCTTTCGACCTGACCTGCAAGGCAAACCCGTTATCGTTCTCTCGAACAACGATGGCTGTGCTGTTGCGCGTAGCAATGAGGCGAAGGCTCTCGGCATAAAGATGGGCGATCCTCTATTTAAAATCCGCGACATTGTTGAGAAACACAATGTCGCTGTTTTCTCTGGCAATATGGCTCTCTACGGAGATATGTCACAGCGTGTGCGTTGGGTGCTGGAGGAGTACGCACCATCGGTGGAGGTCTACTCCATAGACGAGGCGTTTCTCGATCTCAGAGGTATGAACGACATCGACTTCGATGCCTACGCAAAGAAGATATCGAGCGAGTGTTGGAGACTTACATCCATACCCGTTTCGGTCGGTATAGCACCCACAAAAACTCTCGCCAAGATAGCATCGAAACTCTGCAAGCAGTACCCAAAGTTGCGCGGAGGGTGCTACATGCATCGTCCCCAGGACATAGAGAAGGTGCTACGCAAATTCCCAATCGAGGATGTGTGGGGCATTGGTCGCAAGACCGCCCGCAAACTCCACGATCGCAATATCTCCACCGCCTGGGAATTTACGCAGATGGATGAGGGTTTGGTGCGTGGCATGTTCGGTATCGTAGGTTTACGCACCTGGCAGGAACTTCGTGGTATTCCGAGCATCGAGTTTGAGGACACCATCGAGGCAAAGCAATCGATATGTGTGTCGAGGAGTTTCGCAAAGGAGATAACCGAGCCAGGCGAGCTTGCCGAGCAGGTTGCTAACTTTGCAGCATCTGCAGCAGAGAAGCTCCGCGCACAACACTCTGCGTGTGTTGAGATGATGGTCTTTGCCTATACAAACCGCTTCAAGGAAAACGAGCCACAGACCTATGGCAGTGTCCTGGTGTCATACCCACAAGCAACTAATGACCACCGCGCCATCATAGCTGCCGCAGTAAACGCTACGCGGGAAGTGTACAAGAAAGGCTACGGATATAAGAAAGCAGGCGTGGTTATCAGTAAGCTCATCCCAGAGTCAGGCGTTGTTCGCTCGTTATTTGCCGATAATGCCGCCATAGAGCGCGAGAGTAGATTATCCTCGGCTATGGATGCCATCAACCATGCATTCGGGCGTGGTGCGGTAAAAATAGGCGCACAAGGTAGTGGTGTTATTAAGTCGTCCAGCGACAGCCAATCCCCACACTACACGACCCTTTGGTCTGACATTCCCAAGGCATCAGTAAAATAGCCGCCCCATTGCTGGAGCGGCTGACAGAGTGAATACTAAAGTTGCTACGAGATATAACAAGCAGCATCTTTTAACTTGAAATTGCCATCGGGATGAAGTCTGCGTGTTCGTTCCTCAATCTCCTCCATCGTTAAATATGGCTTTGCCTTCTTGGGCGATGCCAGCTCAAACTTGCCATCGATGCGAGTTGCAAGGTCGGTCATGTCCTCGGCTAGCTTCTCATTGATAACCTTCGCGTAAATCTGCGTGGTGCGAATACTGCGATGACCGAGAAGTTTGCTAACGGTCTCAATGGGTACGCCATTGGTTAGCGTAACGGTTGTCGCAAATGTATGTCGAGCCATGTGGAAGGTTATATTTTTGTTTATGCCACAGACATCCGCAAGCTCCTTGAGATATGTGTTGCATTTCTGATTGCTAGGAACGGGGAGCAGCTTGCCTCGCAGTTGCTTCATATTTCTATACTTGGCAATGATGATTTGAGGCACCTCCAGCAGCGGAATATGAACGGGGACATCGGTTTTGTTTCGATAGGTCTTAATCCAAGTCCTGCCGTCCGAGTCTACATAAACATTCTCTTGTTTGAGTTTTGATACATCGCAGTGCGATAGTCCCGTAAAGCAACTGAATACGAAGACATCGCGCATGTGCTCCATGCGAGGTATTGTGAACTTCTTTGCCATAATACGAGCCAACTCATCCTTGGTTAGGAAGCCACGCTCGTTGTTCTCGTACCTTATTTTAATAGTAGCAAATGGGTTTCGTTTTGCCCAACCATTATCAATTGCCACCTGGTAGATTGTGCGCAATTTCTGCAGCTGCTTCATCGCATAGTTGTTTGCAATGGGATACTCATTTCTATTATAGGTGTCGAATCCAGTGATAAAAAACGGGGTAACCTCGTTGAGCAAGATGTCATCCATTTTTGTCGTCTTCTTAATGTACTACTGCAAACGATTTCTAACAACCACATATCGACCATAGGTTATTTCGGAGGTCGAGATGCCAATCTGCTTCTTGTACTCCTCAAGCCAGCGGTCAAATAACTCGATAAAATAGCGGCATGATCCATCATAATCTTTGCCCTGCAACGCGAGCTTAAGTTTGTCGAAGGTTACCTCCTCGCCACTGCGGAGCATTTCGGTGTGTTTTTGCATGATGGCAAAACGCAACTCTTCTAGTATTTTGTTGATCGCCTTGTCCTCTTTTAGATTGCCCAGAGCCTTGCCATTTCCCCAGCGTTCGGGCGCAATCCATAGTTTTGTGGAGATTACGCGCGATTCTTTACCTACTGTAATGCGTGCGAAGATGGGTACTTTGCCATCTGCGTTGGGTTTGTTCTTCTGTGCTATCATTAGCACCTTGATTGTTTGCGTTGTCATATTCACTCATTTTTTAGTTGTGTTTTCTCTGCTGCCTGCAAATGTAGCAGGTACAAATCCGCTTGGAAAATTTTTTCTCTGACAATGTTGCGCCACCATAGGTCACCAGGGCGACACGATGCGACAATGTAGCGACAATGGGCGACACTCACTCGTTGTCATAATGGTTTAACTTCCTCTCGATGAACGGCTTGCAGTGCAAACATAACATCACTATTTGGGACACGCAAGTTATGTTGGATCTTTCTGCGATATGTTGGCAAACTATTTAATAGTCGGGGAGATAGGGGCAAAATAGTGACCTACTAACTGCCTGGACAAATTTCTCACTAATAGGTCACTAAACTATGTCTTTCTGGGGTGACATTTTGCTTGTCAAAGGCGACAGAAGCACGACAAAAGAGCGACAAATTAAATCGCGCTGTTTCAGCGAGTTATGCGCGTTGCGCTTGTAACTTGTTGATATAAAACAAAAAAGGGAAAACCTTTCGATTTTCCCTTTCAGTGATCCCGGCGGGATTCGAACCCACGACCCACAGCTTAGAAGGCTGTTGCTCTATCCAGCTGAGCTACGGAACCATCCTTTTCGCAGTAACACATCTAAGATGATGCGCTTTTGCGGTGCAAAAGTAAGTAAAATATATCGATTTACAAAATTTTTATACTACAAGCTGAAAAATTAAAGGGGCACAACGAGATTATCTGACAGCAAAATACCCTATTACACATCAGAAGTTGGCTGCTACCCTACTGCAAAAACTCGATAACAACCTCTCCTTCCAGTTCTGTGGGTAGTATCAAGCAACGTTTATCAACGATTACAGTGGTCGGCACGCCATTCACACGCGAAAGATACTCTCCATTGGATGGTAGTTGTTTATAGGCATTTGCGACACCAACAACCCCGTGTTGAGCCATACCTATAATAATATATGGATGACCGAGCATCTCGGTAGCACGTCGCATATTTCCTTCGGCTATGAGGTTACGAATTGCCGTGGAGCTAACGCCATCGCCCGTATCGGTATATTGTGCCACTTGCTCGACTTCAAAACCACAACTCTTAGCAAGCGGCAACAACATATCAAAGCTACCCTCACTACCCTTTCCGAAACGATGGTCAAAACCTAAGACCATACCACGCATACCGAGGCGTTGCACTAAACTCTCACGAACAAAGGTCTCATAGCTCTGGCTACGGAATGCCTCGTCGAAGTGCGCAACGACCAGGTGGTCAATACCACAACTCTCGAAGATTAAGGCACGCTCCTCGACCGTGGTGAGTAGGGTCATACCCTCAGCTCGTTGCATAGCGATACGAGGATGTGGGTCAAGGGTTACAACGACACTTGCCGCTGCAAGGCGGTGCGCCATTTGGGCGAGGTGGCTGAGCAAGACTCTATGTCCAGCGTGAACACCATCGAACGAACCAACGGTAACAACCGTAGGCTGTGATGCGTTGAAGTCATCAAAACCGTAGTGTATAGTCATATTCGGAGTATCGTTCGTAGCGTTAGTTGTTGCTCTCCTCTGCGACCTTAACGAAATATGCGACCTTCTCCAAGAGGGTTGTAATATCGTAGTTCTCAACGACGATACCCTGAGGGAAGTTGAGTGGTGCAGATGTAAAGTTAAGCACACCCTTAATACCTGCGTTGATGATAGGCAGAACGAGGGTAGATGCCACAGAGGTTGGTGAGGATACGATAACAATGCTTATATCAAGCTCTTCGACACGCTGCTCGAACTCATCGATATGGTAGCAAGGTATATTGTCGATTGTCGTGCCTACCTTCTGCTCATCGACATCGAATGCTGCGGTGATACGCAATTTAAGACCTTTGCCATTAAAATATTTTGTAACAGCTTGACCGAGGTGTCCCATACCTATGATTGCCATATTCATAGGTTGCTCGCTATACAATATATTGTTGATAAAGTCGATAAGCACCTTAACGTCGTAGCCCTTCTTCGTATCACTCGAAAAGCCTATGAGCATCAAATCGCGGCGCACCTGCACGGCTGTTATGCCGTGCATACCAGCCAGCACGTGCGAGAAGATGTGGGTAATGCCCTGCGAATGGCATTTGAGCAACGTACGACGATACTCACTAAGACGCTCGATAGTTTTTTCGGGGATATTTGATTGTATGTTTGCCATTCCTACTACTCTTTGTTAATCGTAAAATTACTCTTATAGGCCTCACGAATCCACTCCGTGTTAACGTACAAGCCGTTAATCTTCTTAAAGCGATAAGTCGTAATAAGTGGGGTTATAGCCTCATTCTCAAACGATTCGTCTATACCAGAGAACATCTTGCGACAGAAAATCATAGCGGCATCGTAACCACGATACGAAAACATTGATGGCAATGTAGCATAGGTTGCTATGTAGCGACCATCGAACTGTCGAAGTGCAAGTTCGGTACGTTTAGCATAGTAAGGCACAACGAACACTACGTTATTCTTGAAGAATGACTGGCTGTCGATATTACGCATATTCAGCCATTTACGGTTACCCAACACAACATAATCGCCATACGAGAGGCTACGACCGCCCATCGAGGCGCGGATGGATGATAGCGTGGTGAGTATTCTATCTACATCGGTCTCATTAGCTGCCATAATGAGATATATCTTCTCAGATGGCGTACGCATTATAGCCTCGACATCTACCTTCCCTCCATTCGAGCCATCGTCATTACGATTGTAGAAGAACGATTCACGGTTGAATACGAAGTTCAGTCGATGTGTTGGATTTGCGGTTAACATCTTCGCCACATCTGCACTATACTCTTGGTCATTGGCAGCAGCGTATATCGTGATAATATCTCGGCTACCATCGAGTAGGTCTGCCATCTTCTCGTACTTACACTCAGGCTCAGCCTGCATCTGGAATAGTAGAGGACTACTAACACTCTCAATATCGGCAAGGGGCGACACCACGGGGATATTATGCTCCTCGGCATATGGCATTAGTTGATTCAGCTCACTCTCGTGAACAGGGCCAATGATGAGTTGAGCCTCCGCGAGTCCCGATTCTTGATTTACCAACTCCTCAACACGTGAAGGAAGCCCCTGCGTATCGAGAACCGACAGTTCAACTGAGAGTCCCTCATTTTTTAGTTCCTCCAAAGCCAGCATCATACCCTTATAGAAATCCACATAGTTGGTATTAACCCTACCACGTACGTGAAATGGGAGCATAAGTGCCATTCGAAGTGTGCTATATCGTGGTAGAGCCTCGACCACAGCCGTTGAGTCGCCGCCATCAATAATATCTTCTAATTGCGTATTATCCACCTGCGCAAGACTATCTATGATTGGCTCTGTATTTGTATCCTCCGCAGTTAGCTCACCCGTAGGAGATGCCGATATGATAATCTTCATACCCGACCTAATATCACGGTAGCTACTGAGGTTGTTCAGCGCAAGCAACTCATCTTCCGCCACGCCATATTTGCGCGATAGATAGTATAGCGTCTCGCCTGGGCGCACTATATGCTCATTATCGGCTAAGTTCTCCTGCGCCTTTTTATTGCGGAGTCGCTGTTCCTTGTCCAAATCGCGCTTTGAAGCATAACCCATCTCCGAGCGACGCACCTTCAATTCGGCACCCAGTGGCAACTTATCGAAGGATATCGTAGGATTATCCTCTTCAAGCTGAGCCATAGATATCTTATACTTGCGAGCGATTGAGTAGAGCGTATCGCCACTCTTCACAACGTGAATTGCGAACTTATCATCATCCTTCGACTGCACAGTATCGGTGTTCTTCACACCCTTCGAGCTATCAGCAGTTTCAATACCTCGATAGGGGATAAGCACCTTGCTATCTGCCTTCAACGTATCTGCCGACAGGTTCTCATTGGCACCGATAATGTCGAGTTGTGTTACGCCATAGAGCTTGGCCAACGAGTATAGCGTCTCGCCACGCTCGACGGTGTGCAGATAGTAGTTCTTACCATCCACAGCCACAATAACCCCTGAGGGTTTGCCAGCCATTGCCAATGACGACATACCGAGGCATAATGCCACAAGCAGTATGCGAAATATTCTCATCTATTTAATAGTTTTATCTTCACCAATATGTGGGCAATTTTTAAGTATGGCTACCCTACTTTGTTCTAAGATATATCTCCGTGAGCACCTTCTTAGTGTAGAGCGGGAAGTCGCCATTCATCATCCACGAATAGTAGCTCGGGTCGTTACGCAAGACATCCTGTACCCTGCGACCACGATACTTACCAAACGTAAATATCTCCACGCCATCGCTATCGAAGCCTATACGGCCAGCGAAATCGGCACTCTCGGAGTGTGTAGAGAACTCGGCAAGAGCCTCAACCGTATCGCCTATATCGCCATAACGAGCAATCTGTGCTTCGAGCACCTCGTATGTAGCCAACGTATCGGCCTCAGCCGAGTGTGCATTTTCGAGCTCCTTATCGCAATAGAACTTATAGGCTGCCACCAACGTGCGCTGCTCCTTCTTGTGGAAAATATTCTGCACATCGACATATTTACGGCGTTTGAAGTCAACATCTACCTCAGCCCTCATAAACTCCTCTACCAGCACCGGCAAATCAAAACGGTTGGAGTTAAATCCTCCAAAATCACAACCCTCAATAAACTGAGCCAACGACTTAGCAATCTGACGGAACGTAGGTTCATTCTTAACATCCTCATCCGTAATGCCGTGAACAGCTGTTGCCTCCTCAGGGATGTGCATCTCGGGGTTTATACGGCGTGTCTTGACCTGTCGTGAGCCATCAACACCAATCTTGACCATAGATATCTCCACAATACGATCCGTAGCCGTATCGACACCCGTAGTTTCAAGGTCGAAGAATATTATAGGTCGTTTTAGTTTTAAGTTCATAGTTTACAACACGTTAACCATTCAACTTAGGCTATACTCCCCGCGCTGTGGCGAGGAGCTAACCTTAAACGCTCGCTATTGATTGCTATGCATTAATCATCATAGGCATAAGGAGCATAAGCACCTCGCCTACGTGCTTATCGTCGTAAACAGGCTTAAAGACGCCAGCACGTGTTGAATCGGCAAGTTCAATCATAACCGTTGGAGTGTCGATATTCGAGAGAATCTCCACGAGGAATGTCGATTTGAAGCCGATGGTTACAGGCTGACCATCGTAGCTACAAGAGATTGTCTCGTTAGCCGATACCGAGAAGTCGATGTCCTGAGCAGCAAGACTAATCTTGCTACCAGCAATATCCATACGAATAAGGTTAGTTGTTGGGTTAGAACATACTGCAACACGCTTAATACCATTTACCAACTCAACACGGTCAACCAACACACGGTTAGGGTTTGACGTAGGAATTACAGCATTATAGTTAGGATAGTTACCCTCGATAAGGCGGCAAACAAGCTTATGGTTCTTCAACTGGAAAATAACATTCTTGGCATCGAACGACACACGAATAGGCTCCTCCTCCTTCAAAAGAACGCCCTTCAACAAGTTTGCAGGCTTTTTAGGCAAGATGAACGATGCATTGAAATCGACATCGGCACACTCTGTCATCGAGCGCACAAGCTTATGAGCATCCGTAGCTACAAAGGTAATTTTACCCTCCTCGAAGTTGAAATACACACCATTCATCACAGGACGAAGCTCATCATCAGCCGTAGCGAAGATGGTCTTGTTGATGCCAGCAATAAGCATATCAACATCGAGCAAAATCTCCTTATGCTCCGCTCCGATGGTCTGCATCGCAGGGTAGCTAACAGCACTTGCACCAGGAATTGAGAGCGAACCACTCGCCCACTTCACCTTAATCTCCCAAGTAGTATCGTTAACATCGAACTCCAATGGCATCTCAGGGAACTCCTTCAACGAGTCGAGCATCAACTTAGCTGGTGCAGCAATAACACCCTCGCGCTCCACGCTCTCAACCTTCAAATGTCCAATAAGCGTTGTTTCAAGGTCCGATGTGGTTACAGTAAGCTCACCATCTTTAAGCTCCATAAGGAAGTAGTCAAGGATTGGGAGAGTATTTTTGTTGCTGATAACCTTACCGGTTGTTGCAAGTAGCGATAGAAGAGCCGAGCTCGATACAGTAAATTTCATAGTTTTTAAGTGTTTTATTTTGTTATTATTTTTCTTAATTTCAAAAGTTTGGGTCGATTATCTACAAGGTTGACAGTTTGTCGAGAGCCATCTCAATCATACGACGCACAAATGGTTTGTAGTCCGTACAAGCACTCTTTGCGACTCGCTGTGCGATAATCGTGCAGATGGTGGCAGCACGGTGTCCCATAAGCGCAGCAAGACCTGCCAATGCCGAGCCTTCCATCTCAAAATTAGTGATGCGACGCTCACCAAAGCGGAACGATTCAATCTTCTCGTTGAGCTTCAAATCGTGAGGAGCGATGCGCACCCAGCGACCCTGTGGAGCATAGAAACCTGGCGCAGCAATGGTTATACCCTCGCGTGTGCTATCCTTGAACAGCTCGAAAAGCGATTCGTCGGCATTCGCAAAGTATGGATAAGGCAACTTCTCGTACCAGCCCGTATGCTCCATAAACGCACGCTCCAACTCCAAGTCGCAGACGCCATCACGTCCAGCATAGTACGACAACAGACCATCGAAGCCGAGCGACGTACGCGAGAATACCACCTCACCAACCTCGATATCCTGCTGTATAGCACCCGACGTTCCGAGGCGAACGAGCGTAAGTTGGCGGAACGTCTCCCTCTGCTGACGCGTCTCAAAATCAATATTTGCCAGAGCATCGAGTTCGGTAACAGAGATATCTATATTACCGATACCAATACCCGTTGACATAACGGTCATACGTTTACCCTTGTACCAACCCGTAACCGTTAAGAACTCTCGATTCGATACTTCGCACTCCTTTTTCTCGAAATACTCCGCAATCATCGCAACACGACCTGGGTCGCCCACAAGAATAACTATATCGGCAAGTTGCTCAGGCTTTAAGTGCAGGTGGAAAATAGAGCCATCTGCATTGATAATCAGCTCAGAAGATGGAATAGTTCTCATATCTTGCAATATTTTATACCCAAATTATTTTTAATATTCGCGTAAAATTAATAATTTTGTCAGAAATAGCAAAATGTTTAAGCGAAATTTTACAAATATGACGCTCATAAAATCAATTTCTGGCATTCGAGGTACGATTGGTGGTAACCAATCGGAGAACCTTACGCCAATCGACATTGTTAAGTTTACAACAGCATATTCACGTCTCATCAAAGACAAGAACCCTGGAAAACGCATCACCGTAGTAGTTGGTCGCGATGCTCGTATTTCGGGCTCGATGGTTGATTCACTTGTCGAAGGAACACTGCTCGGATGCGGTGTCGATGTCATCAACGTGGGACTATGCACAACGCCTGGAACAGAGATGGCGGTTATCACCCACAAGGCAGATGGCGGTATCATCATCACCGCGTCGCACAATCCACGCCAGTGGAACGCACTAAAACTTCTGAACGAGTGCGGAGAGTTTCTCGATGATGCTGAGGGCAAGCAGGTCTTAGCTATGGCTGATGAGCTTGATTACATCTACCCCAACATCGACAACATTGGCAAGGTAATCCTCCGTGAGGACTTCAATGCCAAGCATATAGCGCAAGTACTCGCCCTGCCGTTGGTCGATGCTGAGGCTATCCGCAAGCGCAAGTTCAAGGTTGTGGTCGATGCGGTAAACTCGGTGGGTGGCATCGTCATCCCCGCCCTATTGCGCGAACTTGGCTGTGAGGTTGTAGAACTCAACACCGAGCCTACGGGAGAGTTCGCGCACAACCCTGAGCCACTACCAGAGAACCTCAGTGAGATTTCGGAGGTAATACGCAAAGAGGGTGCCGATTTAGGTATTGTCGTTGACCCCGATGTTGACCGCCTTGCCTTTGTAATGGAGAATGGCGAGATGTTTGTCGAGGAGTACACATTGGTTGCTGTTGCCGACTATGTTTTGCGCCACACGAAGGGTAACACAGTATCAAACCTATCGTCGTCGCGCGCACTGAGCGACATCACAGCACGCTACGAGGGTTGTAGCTATTCAGCAGCAGCCGTAGGCGAAGTAAATGTTGTCAAAAAGATGAAGGAGACCAACGCCGTAATTGGTGGCGAAGGCAATGGCGGAGTTATCTATCCTGAGCTACACTATGGTCGTGACGCCTTGGTTGGAGTTGCTCTCTTTTTGACCTATTTTGCAGGTCTCAACGTAACTATGTCGGAGTTGCGCCGCAGCTACCCTGCATACTTCGCATCGAAGAATAAGATTGAGCTTACACCAGAGATTGATGTTGACAAGATTCTCTCGGAGATAAAACATAGATACTCAGGCGAAAGAGTCAACGATATTGATGGTATAAAGATTGACTTCGAAGAGAATTGGGTACATCTTCGCAAGTCGAATACCGAGCCTATAATCCGCATCTACACCGAGGCTAAGAGTATGGCTGAGGCAGATGCTTTGGCGAAACGCTTTATTTCCGAAATAGAACAAATATACAAAGCATAATTTAACCTTAAAACAATTGCAATATGAAACTTGCTAACGACTACATCAAACAGAATCGCGATCGTTTTCTTGAAGAGCTTTTTGATCTTCTTCGCATACCATCAATCAGCGCACAGCCATCACTCCATAAGCAGGATATGGTACGTTGTGCCGAGTGGCTTGCAGCATCGTTGGTAAAGGCTGGTGCCGACCGTGCCGAGGTTATGCCAACCGAGGGTAATCCCGTAGTATATGCCGAGAAGATTATCGACCCTAAGGCTAAGACTGTATTGGTATATGGCCACTACGACGTGATGCCAGAGGACCCTATCGACGAGTGGAAGACAAACCCATTCGAACCAGAGATTAAGGATGGAAGAATCTGGTGTCGTGGTGCTGATGACGACAAGGGTCAGCTCTTTATGCACGCTAAGGCTTTCGAGGCGATGGTTGCAACAGATACACTCCCTTGCAACGTTAAGTTTATGTTGGAAGGCGAAGAGGAGATTGGCTCACCAAGTCTCTATAAGTTCTGCGCCGATAACAAGAGATTACTTAAAGCCGACATAATCCTTGTGTCTGATACATCGATGATTGGGCTCGACACTCCAACAATTACTGCTGGCTTGCGCGGCCTTACCTATATGCAGGTGGAGGTTACAGGTCCAGATAAGGATCTACACTCAGGTCTCTTCGGTGGTGCTGTTGCCAACCCAGCAAACGTCTTGGCAAAGCTCGTAGCATCACTCACCGACGAGTTCGGTCGTGTAACAATTCCAGGCTTCTACGACGATGTTCGCATCCTCTCGGATGCAGAGCGCAAGGCTCTCAACAAGGCTCCATTCTCGTTGGCAGATTACAAAGCAGCTCTCGACCTTAGCGATGTTGATGGCGAGATTGACTATACCACAATGGAGCGCACAGGTATCCGTCCTTCACTCGACGTGAATGGCATCTGGGGCGGTTACACTGGCGAGGGCACTAAGACGGTTATTCCATCGAAGGCATACGCTAAGATATCTATGCGTCTTGTTCCAAATCAGGACTTTAAGAAGATTGCCAAGCTCTTCGAGAAGCACTTCCGTCGCATTGCGCCTAAGAGTGTGAAGGTTGATGTTAAGTTCCTCCACGGTGGTGCACCATACGTATCGCCAACCGACCTACCAGCTTACAAGGCTGCTGAGAAGGCGGTAGAGACAACATTTGGTATTCGCCCATTGCCATTCTACTCAGGTGGCTCTATTCCTATCATCTCTGGTTTCGAGAACATCTTAGGCATCAAGTCGATACTCTTGGGCTTTGGTCTCTCGAAGGATGCCACCCACTCACCTAACGAGAGCTATGGTCTCGACCAGTTCGATAAGGGTTTGGAGACTCTTCCATACTTCTACAAGTATTTCGCCGAGATGAAGTAACACTCATCAACGCCACAAACATAAAGCGAGGAACTTGACAGTTTCTCGCTTTATACTTTGGTATTACTATATCCGAATTTAGAGCAACTCTAACTTGTGTAGTAGTGGCGTAAAATCGGAGTGCGCATCTGCAAACTCATCGTACGACTGCTCGGAGTGTCCAGCCTCTGGAACATCCGAGACATATTTAACAGCCACAACAGGAATATTGTCATAAAGTTCAGCCACTTGGCATATAGCAGCAATCTCCATATCGAAAAGTCCACAATCGACACCAAAGCGCGACTTAACCTCTCTAACGATATCGGCATTAACGAACGAGTCGCCCGTAAACACCGTTTCGGCATCCGTACCAAGGAGTTTACGAGGGTCGGTAATCTCTGGGCAGAAACCATCAGGGATGATAGCGTCGTGGTGAATAGCACGTGATGGCATAACAATATCGCCCTGCTCGCGACCGAGTGCCGCAGCAGCAAAACCTATGACAGCCAGCACATCGTAACGCTCGGCGGCAAGTGTCAAAGCACGAGATACACCAGCCGAAGAGAGAGCCTTGCCGATACCTACCTCTACAAGGTCATAGCTATGGCGCAACGACTCAGCCCTATCGAGTGCATAGCGCATAGCACGATACTCGCGCGACGTTGGAGCACAGATGAGAATCTTCATACTACCACCACTTTTCATATACACGACCTATACCCAACTCCTCAGCCTCCTGCGCTGTAAATAGCGTGCGCATATACTCAGCCATAGCGGCATTCGTAGAGTCGATAGCGTAGAGACCTGGGTTACCACACTGCACCTCGTTCAGACCTACCACATCCGAAGCAGATTTCAATGGGAAGACATCCTTATAGACCTTTGCTAATGCCATACGCACATCCTCTGCCTCGACATCCTGCATAGTAGATAGGTAGAAACCTGTCTTGCAACCCATCGGGCAGAACGACACGATACTCTTTCCAATCTTCTCGTCGAGACGCAGATAATATGCCATAAGGTGCTCGATGGTATGCACCTCGCCAGAGCCGAGTGGAGCGTGTGCCATAGGAGCGCGAAAACGTAAATCCCACGAGCGCACAGCAAACTCATCATTTATGTTATATACAGAGCGGAGATACAAACCCGCATCGAGCGTACGATGGTCAACATCGAACGACGAAACAATATTCTTCTTCATAGTCAAAAAACGTATTTACTAACAATGTCGCAAAGTTACTATTTTTTTTCATCTTTAACATAAATTATTGTATCTTCGCAGAGTAAATCATCAAAAAAAGCTACAATGATGCAAACTTCATCTACGGCTGATAGCCGAGTATATTTCCTCGACTACACACGTGTTGTCGCCTGCTTTATGGTAATATTGGTCCACTGCATCGAACCATTCTACCTCGCCGATGGTGGCACGGTAATAGCATCAAAGAGCGATGCATTGTGGGTTACGTGCATCAACTCCCTACTCCGCATTGCAGTGCCACTATTCATAATGATATCGAGCTATTTGCTGGTACCCATTGCAGGTTCAACCGAAAGTTTCTATCGCCGACGCGCAGAGCGTGTGGTCGTACCATTCATCATCTTCTCGTTACTCTACGCACTGATTCCAGCCTGGGGTTCAGGCGGAGAGATTGACATAGTAGGCAACCTCAAAGTTCTAACATTCAATTTTTTACCACTAAGCGGTCATCTATGGTTTGTATATATGATTTTGGGGGTATATCTCATTATGCCGATTATCTCGCCGTGGTTGGAGCGTGTATCGGCACGTGGTGAACGAGCCTTTCTTATGTTGTGGATATTTGCCACCGCTGTACCCTTCATCCGAGAAATAAGCGAAGGTGTGCGTGGCAGCGAGGGTATATGGGGTGAGGCCAGCTGGAACGAGTTTGGTATGCTCTACTACGTGAGTGGATTTATAGGCTACGTCGTTGCAGCACACTACATACGAAAGTATGTTGACTGGGGTGTGGCTAAAACACTCTGCATATCTCTTCCGATGCTCGTCGTAGGCTACGCAATCACAGCCATTCCGTTCTACACCGCAATACCAGATAGCTACCCCATTCGCGAGAGCATCGACCTTGCCATAGATATGGAGTTAAGTTGGTCGTTTGCATCGTTGGGCGCGGCACTACAAACCTTAGCTGTATTCCTAATGTTCAAACTAATACACAAGCCGTGCAAAATTTACCCTCTGTTCAAGCACCTGTCGAAGCGAAGCTATGGCATATATCTTGCACATATGTTCGTTCTCGTGCCTACGTTTGCGTGGGTTAGTGGCTGGGGGATGCCAACCCCTCTTGTGATGGTGATATCGGCACTGCTCACAATGGTTCTCACTGCGATATTTGTAGAACTCATTGTCCTACTTCCTAAGAGTAAGTATATTATTGGATAGTATGAAATTCCGTACCGAAATAGAGGTTACATCATTGCCTCGCAAAATAGACTACGGCGACAAGATTGTGAGCCTCGGCTCCTGCTTTGCACAAAACATCGCCCAACTACTCGACAAGGCGAAGTTCAATATAGTCTCTTCGCCCACAGGCATACTCTTTAACCCTGCATCAATCGCCACAGCCATTGCCGATATGCACAACAACAAAGAGCTAAGACGCGAAGAGCTTGTGGAACTCAACGGCAGATGGGTTAGCTACGACTTTCACTCTTCGATATCGGGTGCAACACCCGACGAGGCACTACACATAATGCAGAGTGTGAGGGAGTGTGGAGCAAAACACATGAGCGAGGCTGAGCATCTGATTATCACTCTTGGCACAGCGTGGGTATATAGCCTAAACGCTGACGAGCGCATTGTAGCCAACTGCCACAAACAGCCAGCACGACTATTCACTCGCCGACTGCTCACAGTAGAGGAGATTGTACGATACCTTAGCGATATTGCAAGCAAGACATCGGCACAGATAATTCTCACACTCAGCCCTGTGCGCCACATTGGTGAGGGACTTGTAGATAATTCACTAAGTAAGGCCCTTCTTAGGGTTGCTATCGACAAGGTATGCAACGAGCATAGCAACGTTACTTACTTCCCCGCCTACGAGATTCTGATTGACGATTTGCGCGACTACCGCTTCTACGATGACGACCTTGTGCACCCGTCGAGCAGTGCAATACGCTACATTGCCGACAAATTTTTCGAAGCAGCACTTTCAACATACACTAAGGAGTTGAAAACCAAAGTGGAGCGCATAGTGCAGGCTGCAAGCCATAGACCTACAAATCCACATAGTCAACAACACCAAGAGTTCTGCCATCGACAGTTAGAACTCATAGCCGAGATGAAAAACATAGATTTTTCGAGAGAAAAAGAGATATTCGAGCAGATGTTACAAATAAATTTGTAACTTTGTCGGATATATTTGAAATAGCAATGAGAGGAGTAATACGCATATACCGAGTGGCTATTGTAGCCATCGTACTACTAACGACCATTAGTGTGGCAGTGGCTCAGAGGCCAAAGTTGGTAATCAACATCGTAGCAAGCACGATGCGCGCCGGCGACATCGACCGCTACGGCGACAACTTCTTCTATGGAGGTTTCAAACGACTTGCCGATGGTGGTGTACAATACACCGCAGCCTACCACGACTATGCTCTAACATCGACAGCCACAGGTTTAGCAACATTCGCTACGGGTGCGCAGCCCGCCGTACACAGCGTAATTGGCCAGAGATGGTGGAACTATCTCGACTCGTCGTTGGTGGAGCTTATCGCCGACCGCAAGGCAAGTCCCGTGGAGTTTAGCACAGGGTCGGGAGGCTACTCTGCTCACCGTCTATCTGCCCCAACAATGGGCGATATGCTACTTTCGGTTAGTCCTCGAAGCAAGCAATACACCATAGCCATTGATGCCCTCTCGGCAATTGTGATGAATGGTAAGGCTGGCATCCCATTTTGGATGGAGAGCAACCAGACTCATTGGACTACATCGTCGGCATACGTAGCCCAACTCCCAGCGTGGGTAAAGAGCTACAATAGCGAGGACCAGAATAGACAATATATGACTAAACGCTGGACTCCGTTGCACAAATCGTCGCTATATCATAACCTCGAAGTAGCCATCTTGGAGGGCATATCGGGCAAGGAGACAAAGTTAGTAAGCGAGGTTGACCTAACACTTAACGATACAGATTATGGTCGTATGTGCTACACCCCAGCAGGCAACACCGCCATACTGCAATTCGCAGCACACCTAATCGCAAAGGAGGGTCTCGGTAGCGACTCCGCAACCGACATTCTTAACATATCGCTCGACACCTCACGCTACATTGCCGAGACGTATGGGCCTGAGTCTATGGAGTATGAGGATATGCTCTATCGCTTGGATAAGGATATTGCCGAATTTCTGAACACCGTATATCAGCACGCAACACCTTCGGACATAGTTGTGGTGTTCAGTGCAGCTCACGGCACATCACCATCATACAACCCAGTAGGCCAAGAGCCTATCGAGAGGTTCAACATACGCCAGATGGAGGTCATAGTAAATGCCTTCCTCGGAGCTCGCTATGGTTCGGAAGACTACATTCTTGGCTTTGCCAACAACAGCATATATCTCAACCACCAACTTATACTCTCGAAGCGTCTGTCGTTGGAGAGCATACGCGAGGAGGTTGCTACATTTCTACTACAACTTCGTGGTGTGAGAACAGCACTATCGGCATCAGCCTTGCGCAACACATCCTTCGCAGAGGGTCGTAGTCGCCTCATTCAACAGAGCTTCTATGCCACACGCTCGGGCGATGTGATTATTGACCTTATGCCTGGTTGGACAATTGAGGATGGCGAGCGACGTTCGTCGGCAGATGGAGGATATAACTACGACCGCCACGTGCCACTTATCATATATGGAGGTGGGCTAAAACATAACATTGTGGAGCGCGTGGTAAGCATCACGGAGCTTGCACCAACGATATGCTCTATGATAGGTATTGATGCTCCGTGGGCATCGTCGGAACAGCCATTAGAGGAGATTAACTAACAAAGATATATACTTAGACAAAGATAAAGCTATGGACAAGATACAGGATGATATAATCGAGGAATTCTCGATATTTGATGATTGGCTCGATAAGTACGACTATCTTATCAGCCTCAGCGACACACTGCCAATGATTGACGCATCGAAACGTACGGAGCAGTATATAATAGAGGGATGTCAATCACGCGTATGGGTGGCGGCAGAGCTAAGAGATGGAAAGATGTACTACTCGGCAGATAGCGACGCCATAATCACAAAGGGCATAATCGCCCTACTTGTTAGGGTGATGAATGGTCGCACACCTGCCGAGGCAGCAAATATCAATCTATACTTCATCGACGCCATAGGTCTCGGCGAGAACCTATCGCCAACACGCAGCAATGGTCTGCGTGCTATGGTTGCCAAGATGAAGGTTTATGCACACCTATTTACTAAAACCGTAGAATAATGACACCAGAAGAGATACTTGCCGTCGAGAAGAACATCGTTCTGACGCTAAAAAACATATACGACCCTGAGATTCCAGTAAACATCTACGACCTCGGCCTTATCTATGAGATAAACTTCGAACCAGCGGGTACTGCCGAGATTATTATGACGCTTACTGCACCTAACTGTCCTATGGCAGATATGTTGCTTGCAGATATCAACCGTGAGGTTGGCAAGGTAGATGGGGTTCAGAAGGTGAACATAACCCTCACGTTCGACCCACAGTGGGATAAGTCGATGATGAGCGAGGAGGCGTTGCTCGAACTCAACCTACTATAATAAAACATAAAGGCTATGACGCTCGACGGTAAGCCGATAACCATCGAACAACTTATCGAGGGACACGATAGGTGGGAGTGTGTGGATTTAATCGCGAGGTTAGATTCAAGTATGGTAAAACACCTCTTCAACATCCTGTCGTACGAGCGTATGGAACGTAAGAGTCTCGAAATAATGGAGACTCTGAAAGAGACATCGAACAATTGGCATCTCACAATGCTAATTGTACTTATGCGCTTCATTGGTGGCAAGCACAACCGAAGGGCTGCCGAGCGTCTGGCACGCATAGTAACGCCACGCACGATAATGCTCGAACGTAGCTCGCTCATTCGTCTCGAAGCACTACTACTTGGCAGTGCAGGTCTTCTCGACATATATGCCGAAGATGATTACATTCGTCAGCTCAGAGAGGAATTTGAACACCTCGCAGCAAAGTACTCCATAACACCTATGCTCCCTGGCGAGTGGCAATTATCGGGATTCTACCCCAACAACCATCCTACACTACGTTTGGCACAGCTGGCAGCATCGTTTCATTACGAGACCCTAACACTACACAGCGTCGTTCTATGCCGCAACCGCAAAGAGGTACACAAACTATTTTCAGGTAAGGCTTCGGAGTATTGGGTGCGCAACTTCATACCGCACGACCACAACTGTATGGCATCGAGCCGCATCGGGGCATTCACAAGCGACATATTGGGCATAAACTTCATTGTTCAGATGGAGTTTGCCTACGGAAAGTATATAGAGTCGAACCAGCTTATTGAACACGCCATCGGATTATTAGAGCAGTTGCCCTCGGAGCAGAACAAGTACACTAAACTGTGGAATAGCTGCTCTACCATCACACGTAGCGCATACGACAGTCAAGCAATTATTCAGCTAACACGTGAGTACTGCGAGAAGAATAGATGTGAGAAGTGTCCGCTGGCTCGTATTCTTACGACATACAAACTCGAATTATAACCATTGGATATCCTTGAATACAATTACGGGCTGACCCACACGGATCAGCCCGTAATACTTACGTTCTACGTCTATTAGTCGTCGAGAGGTAGCTGGATACACTCAATACCAACGCGGCGCAACAAATCCAAGCCCTCCTCCAAGCGATAAGAGTCGCTATACACAACACGCTTGATACCTGCTTGAATAATAAGCTTTGCACACTCTATGCAGGGCGATGCCGTAACATAGAGCGTAGAGCCATCGCAATTATTTGCACTCTTAGCAACCTTCGTGATGGCATTTGCCTCAGCGTGAAGAACATATGGCTTAGTCTTACCCATATCATCCTCACATATATTCTCGAAACCAGCAGGTGTACCGTTATAACCATCCGAGATAATCATCTTATCCTTAACGAGCAAAGCTCCAACCTTGCGTCGCACGCAGTATGAGTTCTCTGCCCACACACGTGCCATCTGCAAGTAACGGATATCGAATTGTCTTTGTTTCTCCTCCTTATATCCCATATACTAACCAAGTTTACCGTGGCAATGCTTATACTTCTTACCCGAACCACAAGGACAAGGCTCATTACGGCCTACCGACTTATCGACCTTGATAGGTGCAGTCTTACCCTTATCACCCTGACCCGCAGCTGCCGCAGCCGCCATACGCGATGCCTGTAACTTATTTACATCAATCTTCTGCTTCTGCTCACGTGCCTGCTGCATAGACTCTGGGTTATTCTCTCTAACTGCGATATACGACTTATTAAGAAGTGCCAAAACATCGCGGTTGATATCCTCCAACATCTTCGAGAAGAGCTGGAACGACTCCAACTTATAAATCAACAATGGGTCTTTCTGCTCGTAGGTTGCATTCTGCACACTCTGACGCAAGTCATCCATCTCTCGAAGATGCTCACGCCAAGCATCGTCGATAGTCGTGAAGAGTACGATTTTTGCAAATACACGATAAATCTCTGCGCAATCGGTATCCTTACACTTCTGCAACTCAACAGGTATAGAGTAACGCAAACGACCATCGGTCAATGGGAAGGCAATGCGCATATCCATATTATCCTTTCTATCGGCATAGATACGCTCCATCGTTGGGCGCACCGTATCGGCAATAGACTTAGCCTTGCGCTCGTAGAAAGCTCTCAAATCCTCAACCAAGGCCTCGATAATAGCCTGTGGCTTCAACGATTCGAGCTGCTGCTCGGTAATAGAGGTATCGAGAGCAACCTCACGCATAAGATCGAACTTAAACTCCTCATACGAACAGCCCTCGTGCGCTTCGACGAACTTCAATGCGTAGTCGTAACGCAAGTTGTTCATATCAATATCAATACGCTCGCCATAGAGTGCATGGCGACGACGCGTGTAGATTACCTCACGCTGTGAGTTCATAACATCGTCGTACTCCAACAGACGCTTACGCACACCAAAGTGGTTCTCCTCAACCTTCTTCTGAGCACGCTCGATAGCCTTAGTCATCATTCCAGCCTGGATAACTTCACCCTCTTGGATACCCATTCTATCCATCATCTTTGCAATACGATCCGAGCCAAAGAGACGCATCAAGCTATCCTCCAACGACACGAAGAACTGCGAAGATCCTGGATCGCCCTGACGGCCAGCACGACCACGCAACTGGCGATCGACACGACGGCTCTCGTGACGCTCTGTACCAATAATGGCAAGACCACCGAGCTCCTTGACCTCCTGCGAGAGTTTGATATCGGTACCACGACCCGCCATATTGGTAGCAATAGTAACCTGACCACGACGACCTGCCTCGGCAACAATCTGAGCCTCCAACTGGTGCTGCTTAGCATTCAACACATTATGCTTTATGCCACGAAGTTTCAACATACGGCTGAGCAACTCCGAAATCTCGACAGAGGTAGTACCCACCAACACTGGACGGCCCTCGCCTACCAAACGCTCAATCTCAGCAATAACGGCGTTGTACTTCTCACGAGCGGTCTTATATACCAAGTCCTCCTTATCGTCGCGAATAACGGTCTTATTTGTTGGTATGACAACAACATCGAGCTTATAGATGCTCCAAAACTCCGATGCCTCAGTCTCCGCCGTACCGGTCATACCAGCAAGCTTATGGTACATACGGAAGTAGTTCTGCAAGGTGATTGTTGCAAAGGTCTGCGTAGCATCCTCAACCTTAACGTTCTCCTTAGCCTCGATTGCCTGGTGCAGACCATCAGAATAACGACGGCCCTCCATAATACGACCCGTCTGCTCATCGACAATCTTCACCTTGTTATCTATGAGTACATACTCTACCTCCTTCTCGAACATAAAGTATGCCTTCAACAGCTGGTTCATAGTATGCACACGCTCCGACTTAATAGCATAGTCGCTAAGCAAAGCATCCTTCTGCTGGGCACGCTCCTCAGGCGAGAGCTCAGAGTGCTCCAACTGGCCTATACGCGCACCGATAGCTGGCAATACGAAGAAGCCCTCCTCGTTGAAACGCTTCGATGCCACCTCGTGGCCCTTATCGGTAAGAATCAACGAGTTCATCTTCTCATCGTGGATAACAAAGTTGTCGTCCGTAATCTCGTGCATACGCTTTTCGTTATCCTGCATATAGAAGTTCTCCGTCTTCTGCAAAAGAACCTTAACGCCAGGCTCAGAAAGGAACTTAATCAACGCCTTATACTTAGGCATTGCCTTGTGCGCACGCAACAAGAGCTTACCAGCCTCCTCCATTTTACCATCTGCAAACAGGCGTTTTGCCTCGGCGACATCTGCCGACGACATCTTACTCTGCAAATCGTAGATATAGCGTGCCGCAGGCTGGAACTCTGCAAAGAGCTGGTCGCCACCCTTTGGCACAGGACCAGAGATGATAAGTGCGTACGCGCATCATCAATCAATACCGAGTCAACCTCATCGACAATAGCATAGTGGTGCTTGCGCTGCACCAAGTCCTTTGGCGATGATGCCATATTATCACGCAAATAGTCGAAACCAAACTCGTTGTTCGTACCAAATGTGATATCTGCCATATATGCCTTACGACGCTCCGCAGAGTTAGGACGAGTATTGTCGATACAAGCCACCGACAGACCGTGGAACTGATACATAGGGCCCATCCACTCGGCATCACGACGTGCCAGGTAGTCGTTAACAGTAACCACGTGCACACCCTTACGAGCCAACGCATTCAAAAAGACAGGGAGTGTAGCAACAAGTGTCTTACCCTCACCCGTAGCCATCTCGGCAATACGTCCCTTATGCAGAACAACACCTCCGAAGAGCTGCACATCGTAGTGTACCATATCCCACTTAATAGTGTTACCACCTGCGGTCCATTGGCTGCTATAAATAGCCTTATCATCCTCGATGCGCACCAAATCCTGACGCTCGGTAGCCAAATCACGGTCGAAGTCGTTAGCCGTAACTACAACTTCATCGTTCTCGGCAAAACGGCGTGCCGTATCCTTCATAATGGCGAACGCCTCAGGCAATATCTCTTCGAGCTTCTGCTCAATCTTATCGTCGATACGCTTCGTCGTGTCGTCGATATCCTTCGAGATACGCTCTTTATCCGAGAGTGATGTTTCGGGCAGTTCGAGCTTTGCCTTCTGCTCCTCGATATGACGCTCCTCATCTGCAATAAAGTCGGCAATCGACCTGCTCAATGCTGCCGAACGCTCACGAATACCATCATTTGTAAGAGCAGAGATTGATGGGTATATCGCCTTAATCTTCTCCACGTATGGAAGTATCTCCTTGCGATCCTTATCGGCCTTTGAACCTAAGAATACCTTAATGATTTTTGATAAAATATCCATATATTTTCTCGTTTATTCAATTATCAAACTCAACAAACAATGCCAATAAAAGCATAAACACTTCTATTAACCATATAAATCGTGCAAATATACTAAAAAAAATGTAATGAATAACACTCGATTAGAGAAATAAAACATTTAGGGCGAAAAGTGGATTAATCTCACACTTCTCGCCCTACAAAGCTCTATATTTGAACTACCCTATCGGTGCATTGGTGGACGACCAAAGGCGGGCCTATGGCCATTTACGTCCATACCATCGTACTTGCTGATATCCGTCGAAGCATTCTTACCGAAGTAACGCAAGTTGTAGTTGAACTGAATGGTATAGTAGCGTCCAATCACACTATTCCACGCATTCTGCGTATAACCGCTACCCACGGTACGGGCGAAGGCTGCATTCTCGTTGAGCAAGTCATTCACACCAATGAGAATCTCACCCTGGTTGTTTTTGAAGAGTTTCTTACCGAGATATACATTGCAAATGAGGTAATCCTCATTATAGTCGTTCGTAAAGCCGATATACTGATTGTAGTTTACAGCCGCAGTGAGTGTAAAGCCCTTCCAGAACACCCATTTGAGTGAACCAGATGCCGTGTGGTTGAAATATTGATTATTCTTGCCACGTGTAGCAAGCGACTGACGAGCATCGTAGTATGCACCGTTCCACTGAATTGTGAAGTCTATGTTCTCCGATATATTACTACCGATTGACACCATAGCATCATAACCCATCGTGCTGGTGATATTAAGTTCGTTGTTAATCTTCGATGGGGTACGTGTCCAACTTACACCCGCCATAACATTGAAGTTACACTTGATAGGATTGATTGGAAAACCGTAGCTGAGGTGCGTACGCAACGAACTTGAACCATTCATATTCTCATACGTCGAGTACTGCAATGGTGAGTATGCCTCGCCATCGACCGTAGGCAGACCTGGCATATCGGCAGACGAAGGATTGTAGATTATCGACTGACCAATGTAGTCCTGAGTAATCTGACCAGAGAACATCCACATAAACGTACGACCCTTCTCGATATTCGAGCGCACGTAGTGTAAGTTCAGACGATGGTTATACGACGATTTAAGATTTGGGTTACCCTTCGAGATATACTGAGCATTCGACACATCGTAGATATCCTGCAAAGTGCCCACATCTGGATTGTGCGTATATGAGTTAACGAACAGACGAATGGTATTC